>Ga0182021_10003163_pt1 | contig 19361 bp, 20 predicted proteins | sample 612E3MmetaG_FD_120493 | JGI IMG/M metagenome (GOLD analysis project Ga0182021, IMG submission 120493) | Permafrost microbial communities from Stordalen Mire, Sweden - 612E3M metaG (Illumina Assembly) | ecosystem: Environmental > Terrestrial > Soil > Wetlands > Permafrost | place: Sweden... | reverse complement strand
GTAACCAAGATGGATTGCTTGATATGCAATTGAAGCTAATAAAGATTCTTTAGCAAATCGGTCAACACGAGCGGCATTGCGCACTTCTTCGCGCTCCATAATTTTCAAGACCAAGATCCTGAGGAGTTTAGATCTGCTATTAGGCAAGTGGCCTGATTGCTTAAATTCGGTAATGATAAGCTGTAAATATAAGGGAATTCTCGCAAGGTTAAGAATTGAATTCCTATCCCTCCATTTCGATGCATTCTCGATATCCAGCTTATCAAGCAGCTTTTGAGCCTCATCAGCTTTACTTTTAAAATATTTGTTGATGTAATCAATCACTTGATCGCGTTCCAATCTTTTAATTTCATAGACTTGCGGTTCGGAGATTTTGGGCTTCAACTGATCAAGATCGAGCAACTTTGGCGTATAGTCACTGGTACGACAACAAATAACGAATCGATTTTTAGGATACGCTGTAAGAAATCGCTGCATATCCTTATAGGCCTCGCGGCGTAGCGCATCGTTTGGCAGCAATTCATTTAATCCGTCAATCAATATTAGGCAGTTGCCGCTACTCAATTCCTCTTCAATGGATTTGTTACTTGCTCCCACCAATGAAAATTCATTTTGCACTAAATCCCGGATGCGGCAATCATCACTCCAGCCTCGCAAGTTGACTAAAATCGGAACGCGGGCGGAATCATCTTTAAGGAGACTTTTGCTACTTTCCACAATGATTTTCCAAAGAGCTGTGGTTTTGCCCGATCCGGATTCGCCAAGCAAAACGGCAACGTGAGACAGTTCGGGAATTTTGGCAACCGCTATTCCTTTGTCGTCAGCGTTTGTTGAGGAAGTCGGAACGACCAGGGTCTCAATCTCTCTGTACTCGGCAAGCAACGGCGTGTATTTCTCAAACCATTCTTTATGTGCGCTGATCAGATACGTTGCATAATTTGTTCGATCAAGCGGGCCGTCCGTTTCTTTGAGTCCGCCAAGTCGGGATGATAAAGTAAATATATTCGCGTGCGACGCCTTCAGATCCTGATAGTGGTTGTCTACCAGGATACGGATTCTTTCCAGATCAAATATTTCGAGTTGCCATCCGTAATTGCTTTTGACATTTGCCTTGGCTTGATCTTTTTCAGAGGCAGTTAGACTACTTGTAGTTACAAAGCAAATATTATCGCAACTATGTCCATGTACCTTAACTTTCTTTAAGTCTTCATTAAGTTTCTTTTTCCAATCTTCTCTGACACTGTATGTGAATATCGTTACTTTACCGCTTACAAAGCATGTATGGATTGCGTCTCGGCCTTTATCAGCAAAACCACCAAGGGGCTCTATGTCCTTATATCCTTCACGTGACATTAAATCTTGGCAAAAAGATTCGAATCCCATGTAATCCGTGACATGTTCTAAATCATATGTAGTAAAATTTGAAGACATATCTTTGAATGGACCTAATGTGTAAGAGGCACTTCAAACCCCTCTTATTATTTTGTGAGAAATCCTTTATTCTGGCCGTCTGTCACGATCCGCCGTAGTTCGTTAAGGTATGCTTTGCACAGTTGCGGGACATCCTCGCTTCCGGTCCAGTCCGAGAAAGTGAATTTATTCGTAACTACGGCTGGAATTGCAGGTCTTTGAGCAGCTGGCGCGGGTTCGGATGAAGACTCGCCAATAAGTTCACCCTTCTCGTTAAACATTTTTATATGGATGCTTTCAGTCATGTGTATGGTATCCGTGATTTCCATTGAAGTATGCTGGCTAACCTGGAACGGTTGCACATGGATGTTTATATCTCGCTGGTCTTTAAAAAAGGAGAGGACACTACTTGTACTCACTTGCGCGTCATACCAGGATAGACCATTCAGCTTTGTCTTAGCTTCCTCACGGGCATATTGTAGGACGGATCTGGCGGCAGAGATGAACGCGCTGAGATCATTCCGAAAAGCCTCCCGGTTATCTGTCTCGGAGAGCATCCGGTCGTAGAAATATCTTGCTTCACTTAGTTTGTGTTCTTCGTTCATCCTGCATCACTTTATAGGAAAACAATACCGTCTCTTTATTCTTATGACTATTTGTTTACTTCCCTTGAGTCTACTATTTTTAACAAGTGGCTTGCGAGCATTATCATTTCGACGGCTTCCGTCGGATCATTGATAACGACATTTCTATGGCTATGTGGATTTTTATACGAACCGATTGCGCCCGCAAATAGATGCTGCACGGCTTCGCGTTCTCCTTCTTCCGAGATTAAATTAGTCAGCGGGCCGTTGGTTACATGAAAGGCTTTTCTCATTAGTGCGACACCGACTAAATCAGCCGGTAATCCTGTCTTCTCTCTTACTGCCACTTCCACTTCTTTAAATGATTGGAAAACCGCCGTGTCATATTCTCCACGTATAAAAGCGGACCATACTTTTTGAGCTATTTGCGGGTGCAATAAATGCCGTGGCAGTAGATCAGTACGTCTATATACTTCAAGGCCTGCTCTATTTTTAACTTGTTTGCCCCGACGGGTGATAAAAATCCAGTCTCCTTGTTCACCTGGCTTAGGAGCAATTAAACCTTCTCTTTCCAGCCATATCCATCCTTCCATCAAAGCTTGTGATAGCTCTTGCCAGTATTCTTGCGGATATCCCTTAACGGTATGATCCAGTCCGAAATTATACCTATTGAGGCTTCCGGATGTTAGGGGTTGCGAATTTAAGTATTCAAGCACAATGCCTGCTATCTCTTCAGGCTCCAAGGCAAGTAAGGCTTTGTGATCGGGGATAATATCGTGAATCGTCATATCTTATTTAGTTTGGTTTCGGGCAGCTCAATTAGTTCGCCCTCGTCGTACTCTCTTTCGCTCCCACTATTTTGTAATGTTAACAATACCAACATGCATTTTAGCTTCTCGCTCATCTCTTTTGGTAAACCTATTTCTGGCTCTTAAAAAAGTTATCAAGTCGTCAAGAGTCTCTTTCATATGGCTGTTAATTGTAATGTTTTCCCCGTCCTGCGATATGAAGCCACTCTTGAATAGCCAGCTAACAAGCCATCTTGACTGAATTAAAAGTACCTCGCGTTTGCCCTTTGGCGGTGTCGGCTTGTCCATTTTCGCATAGACTGATATTTGATGTTTCAACCGACCAAGATCTGCTAGATACTCTGCAAGTATTAGTAAGAATCCATCACCATTTGCTACATAAAGGTCAAAAATAAATTGATCATATTTAGTATATTCATCGGACGAAAGAGCCTTGAAGGCGCTAATAAAATTCTTCCTTACCTCCTCGTCATTCTTGAATAAATCGAGTAGTGCCTCGCCCGCTTTATTGTTAGCTTCCGGCAATAGAGGGATTTTGAGTTCATCGCCGCGTTCTTTCAGGGCTGCAATTAAACGAAGATATCCCCCAGGCTCGAAATAATCAACCCACTGTATCGCCCGTAAACGCTCAGGCACATCACATTTATCTAGTCTAAGGGGGATAAGAAAAATCGTCCCCTCAGGTTGTTCATCAGCAACATCAAGCGCGAATTTGATCTCTTTTTGGACAAATCCTCTTTTATTAATGGAGACACTCGAAAGACATACAATTACCACATCAGTATTTTTAACTGCCTTTCTAATTTCTAACTCCCAATCCTGACCCGGCAAAATATTCTTCTCGTCAAGCCATGGCTGCATGCCATCCGAAAGTAGCCGACCATAAAGGTCCCGAACGACCGGCTTGTCATCTGATGAATGGCACAAGAAAATCCGTAATAATCGTAGTTGGCTGAATTTACTCATATTCATATTGTCACAAATTTCACCTTTTCGCAGAAGTAATATCGAGACATATCTATATTATTTCAATCCTGCTTTTATCAATCCACTTGAAAAAAGTAGGCTTCGTTTTATTGTTCGATGAAATTAACAAAACTTTCTTCTTCGTTCTTGTTAAGGCAACCAAGAAATTGCAAATGTCCTGATCGGATATTTTTGTTTTGTCTTTATGCCTAATGAAATATTGATCGTCAAAATGAGTGATAAAAACATATTCGGCGGCAAGACCTTTTGAACTTTGGATAGTAGTTGCCTTGATTGGGATTCTCCTAATACCGGGATTTACGTTTTTTTGTGAACCAGAAATGATTTGTTCCCTTATCTGCTCTTTAGCCATTTCTAATGGATCATACCCTATTGCTTTCAAAAGTTCATGCAGTTTAATTTCATTAACAGCCTTATCATTCTTTATTGCACGAATAGTTGCAAGCATCGATTTTACATCCTTCTTAATCTCCTTACTGATAAGGTCGATTATATTTTTCGGATCATCTTTATCTGTTTCCTGCAATATTTTCGTAAAATCTGATTCCGTTGATAAGAATTTAGAGGCAATGCGCCAGCCAAGATTGCTTTTCTCATTATCCATTAAGATTTTTAATCCATCAAACAAAGACGGCTCTTTCTCTCCTCGCTTCTCAGCAGATTCAATATTTTGGAATCCTTTATTTTTTAATGCTCTTACAATTAACCGGGACTGTATTTTTGTTGGAGAGATGATTAAAACAGAGAAGCTGCCCCTTTCCTCCTTTGCTATATCATCAATACGCTGTTCAATAAACCAAGGGATTTGAGCAGAATATGTTTGAGAATAAATTATTTTGGGATTGCTTTCGCTGTCCTTGTCCTTCTTTTCGTCCTCAAAATAAAGGTACTTCTTATCTATTCTTTCGCTCAGATGGCCTTTGTTTGAAGCATTATTAATAATATCGTTAGCTGCGTCCACTACAACTTTTGTACAACGGGAGCAATAAGGAAGCGTGAATGAAGCATAGTCTTTATTAGTTTCGGCGTGTTTTTCTCTGATGTGCGCCGGGCTTGCACACTTAAAATCATACAATGCCTGATCATCGTCTCCGGCTAGCAATAAAGGGCTTTTATCAGCGAGCAAGTCAATAAGAGATACTTCCAACTTATTAAAATCCTGGAATTCATCGACAACAACTTGATCGTAGGTAGGAACCACGCTTTTGTTTTTCTCGAAATATTTTACGATTGCAAAAACAATATCCGAATATCCGTAATATTTGTCGTAGTAATTCTTTCGCTTCCTGTAAAATTTGATATGCTCGTTTTCGTCATCCCTATTGTGAAATAACCGGTCGAAATCGATTTCCTTGTCTAATAATATTTTTGCGTCCTCTTTTATAACCTCTGAAAGCTTTGGGAAAACTTTTACAGTATCCTTAGTTACTGTGCCAAGTGCGCTGCGAGCAAACCCGTGCAGTGTCTTAACGTCCGAAATTCCGCAAAGCTCAAGCGATAAATCTTCGACGAGGGCGTTAATAAATGAAAGGGTAAGCGAATTGTTCTTATCTTTTAAAACTTCTTTAAAGAGATGTGTCTTTCCGGTTCCTGGACCAGCAACAACTATTTTCTTTTTTGATTGCGACTTTAGAACAGCATCAACATGCTTTTTGCGTTCTTCCTTTGCTTTATCATATTTTTCATTTGACATTTAGCTTTATCCGTTAATAATTTTGCAATTATTGAATTTAGTTATTTGACGGCATGCCTAAATCCATAGATCGACCTGAAGCCCTTAACATGAAGAGAATCGAGGATCATCGGTTTGCCCCCTTATGAGGTGACTCAGCTTTTGATTATGGTTGAAAGTTACAACTTTAGATAACTTATGTCAATAAATATTAAGATCTGGAGTGGCATATCATATAAGGCGGTTCCAATTCAAAAAAAGCTTCGAAGCAGGACTTACTAGGTTCTCACAATCGCATCATTTTTAACTCAGTCCGACTTTATAAAAAGTAACACATGTTCTTGGTCAATACGTGCCTTTTGATTGAATGATTTTTTAGTAGTTTGAAGATTGCGGGTCCATCGGCTTTCTAAAACGAAATGCAGCGACTTCATTATTTTGATAAATTCATCAGCTACGGTTACTGGCCTGCCACTAACAATGGAATCCCCTATTACGATCAGGACTTTCCCGCCCGGTTTAAGCGCTCTTCGCCATTGCATAAAACTTTGTTCCATTTCACGGAAATACCTATCTGGTGTGGCTTTCGGTCGGGTAAAGGTGTCGTGTTTCCCAATCTCATTGTCCCTTGCGTATGCGATATCTCCATCAATCCAATGCAGACGGTGTCGATGATATTTGTGGTAATCATAGGCATTGAGATATGGCGGTGAAGTAATAATGAGACTTACACTGCTAGGAGAGATAAAGCTAAGATCCCTTGTGTCCCCAAGATGAACATGGGCTTCAGCTTTCTCTTTATTAATGATCTCCGAAAGGCGATTAACATTATCTAGGATCTTAGTTTGAAAAGCCTTTATGGCACTTCCTGGTTTATACTTTCTCTCGATCCGACAATATCTGGTATCGCTGTCCTGATAGGAAAAACGAACGATAAGGGAAGAGAAAACCGCAAGAGCGAACGTTCTGGCAGGCTGAGGCAACTTATTGACGATATAGCGAATCTTGCCAAAATCCGAAATGGCATTTTCGTCGAACCAATAATTGATACTGTCATACTCCGGGACGGAGGAACTCTTGGTAAGCCGGGAGACAGAACCAGTAAACTTGTCGGCGAATTGCTTAAGGACCGCAAGGTCTTTCTTCCTATAAGTGGCTATTTTGGCTTGGGTAATTAAAGCGGCAACTGCATTGTTATCAACACCAATAGATCTACGGCCAAGAAGACTGCTTTCTAAAAGAGTTGTTCCGCAACCGCAAAATGGATCAAGCACAAGATCCCCGCGTTTCGTATAGTCCAGGATGGCTTTACGGGGAATCTGGGGAATAAAGCGAGCTGGATATGGATGGAGCGCATGCAGATGCTGTTGAGTGTTTTCCCCATGAAAATCCCAGTCAGAACCATTAACATGCTGTTTAGAATTTACGTCGCTGTATACAGCGCTTCGCGGTGGGCTAGACCTAAAGATCAAAATTCGTTCAGCCGTCCCCCTGTTGTTTCGAAATATGTCTCGCGAGGGCAAAAGCTCCATATCAATTATTCCTTCTTGCATCCATCCTACTTTTTTGCCGATTTCCCAGAGATATTTATCAGTGCAAATCTCAACTCGTTCACCATCAACATTGGTGCTGTTGTTCCCGACAACCCAAAAGCCGTAACTCCCCGGTTTCATCATTTTTCTGGCGCTTTCCATTGAATCCCTCATATCCAGAAAATAACTCGCTAAGAGTGCGGGTAGGTTTCGACGCCGAAATCCTACTTTATCCGAGTGGTAATCTTTAGCCAGATCATCGATAAATTTAGAGGTCATGGGGGGAAGATCAGAGCGCCGCTTTTGATATGTTTCCCATAGCATCTTGCGATGAGACTCCAAGACCTCACGGTTTCCGATCATTAAAGTCTCTTTTCCGCGATGTTCTTTTCTCGTGAGCATCCCTAAAAGAATCAAACTGAGCCGGTCGGTATCAAGATATGGAAGCGCGGTAGCATAGGGCGGAGAAGTGATTAATAAATCGCACTGACCGGCCCAGGCCTCAAAGTGCTGGTCAATTTGTCTCGTATCAGCTTCTTGAATCACGAACTCCGGGAAAGGCGACAAGGATTCTAAATGGTGAAGCGTAGAGAGGTACGGGATGATTTTTTCAAGCTGTCGCTCAACCTCAGCTTTAAATTCCTTAAGGGCGGTCCCTTTGACGTATTTCGTTATCTCCTTTCTGACTCTCAGATCATCGCCCTTTTGCCAAGAAACACTCCTTACAATATTACTCAGAGAAACTCTGAAGAAATCCTTTAAGATCGGATGTTTTACGGAATCGATACTATTAAGGATTTTTACGATTTCTAGCAAAGCTGCTTTATCAAACCATCTGACCAGATAGTCAATGTCCTCATTGGTAAAGCGGTTCTCAATAGCTGAAAGCCCATCCGGAACGGGCGTTTTATCCAATACCTTATAATATTTGTCGGTCTGCACACGAAGAAATTTATGATCGACATCGAGAATGGTTGTTTTCACTTTGGCGATTAGTACCGACAAAGGATTAAGATCAATTCCGATGCTTCGCATGCCTGCCACTCTGGCTTCAATATTGGTGGTGCCGCTACCGCAGAAAGGATCAAGAACAATAGATCCATCAGGTATACCAGAAAAATTTATGAGTGACTTCACCAGTTGTGGGAAAAACTTGCCACGGTATTCGTGAATATCGTGAGGACCGTATCTGAGGTTCCTATGCCTCGGAATGCTGGCATTCAACCCGTTTGCCGCAAAATATTCTGTCCCTTCAATCAAGACCTGATCAGTAAGTTCCATCTTGCTGGTTCCAAGTCTCTGCCAATAGGCCAAGCGACGCTTGAGGAGATTTACCGGAGCAAGGCTTGAAAACGTCACATACCTATCAACTGCTTTGCTAAATGGATCATCAATCCCTAGTTCGGGGACCAACCCAGCGAGCTCAGCCCGCGCAAGGATTTGCTCAAACGGCTGAATATAGGGCTTGCGTTCCAGATAGAGAGTGTCTGGTCGGGCTTCGTTTTCATTTGCATGTTCTGTTTCCTCATACCCCTCTCTGATTTTTAAATTTGCCCTTTTGTTCATATTTTTTCAGAATCATAGCTTGTTGCCAAGGCTGAAGCCGCTAGAATTTCCATCGGGGACACATCTGTCCCGAATGGAATATCGATTAAGTCTCTAATTTTAAATGCAGGAATTTCCATGGGATGCTGCTTCAAGTGAATTGCGAATTGCTTGACAGTGGCCAATGCCGCATCCCGTGCTTCTCCGTCACAAAATGATGCTATCTTCCATGCGTGGAGCGTAGAAATCGGAGAGTGAACGGCAAAATCACGTGCCGTTCTCTTTAGCGTTCCCATGTAGTCGTCTCTTTTGTCCCCGACGGAGAAATCGCAAAATCCCTCCCCTACTTTGCAACTTGTAAGAACCCCGTCCAATTCGCATGGTGCCTGAGCAACCGCTCCAATGGTTGAAAGAGCTGCAAGACGAAAATACTCAGCGCTTAAATATGGCGTTGCGGGAAGGATAGCTAATGTCGCCTCGAACCGAGTCTTATATTTTGATAACATCCCGTGAAACTGTAATATCTCGACGCCCATCGCCATAGACATCAAGTACTCAGATTTCATTCGGGTAGCTATATTGGTAGGGCTGACCTTCGGATTATAAATCCAGCCGTTGGGCTGAATGTTGTCCTCTATGAGTGTAGCATACTTGGTTTCAGATGCAGAGAGCTGGCCGTAAAACATCTCGATCCACCACCGCGCATGAATAGCATGGATGTTCGTCTGTTGCCATTGATTATCAAAAAGATACAGACGCTTTCCATATGCCTTAGAATAGGCCAAGGGGTTGCCGTCATCGTCAGTAAGGTGTTCCTTGAGAATTTCAAGCCAGTTATGTTTGGGCTTTCCATAAAGAACTAACTCACTAAGAAGCCCTTGCAGGCATATAGAGGACGCGACGTCGCCCTCGTCTAGAGCAGGCTCAAGCTCGGTAAGCCAGTCTTTAAGCCAAGCAGCATGCGGGGGCAAGAGCTTAATTGAGACTAGATCTACTTGTGGCAGAAGAATATGATTCATCATACAAAATCGTTAGGATCTGAAAAGATTTGTCCAAAGGTTGCATACACCACTAAAGGGAAATACCAACGGCACAGCGTTGAAGACGCTGAAAAATCTATTCTTGGTACGCCCGCGCCGGTTGGTTCCACATGCGTGTATTTCTGTTTGTATTGTTCTAGCACAGGCGCTACCTGCAAAGCCCAATCTTTTACAGCCAAGGAAATTTCCATTGTTCGGAGTTTACCGTCGCCACTGGCTCCTCCCCTGAGCATAGGTACGGCGTTTTTTAAACCGATTACGGTCAATTCTGGGAAATATTGAGAACCCACCTTGATCTTCCACGAATGCAAGCAGTCCTCTTCCCGGAAAATACTGGTGAGTGCTCGAAGCAGTAACTCAAGACTCATATTTTCAGAGGAGGTGAAGTTCAGCGCGAAACCTTTGGGCCGCTTTTTGTACATCGAGAAAAGTTCCGCTTTGTCTGTGCCGCCCTCTGCGAGATACAACCCTGCCGTATAACACCATAATGGAGTCATTCTAACTTTTGGTTTGAGTATAATTTCATTCGACCGCTTCCACTGCCCCATAAGACTTTCTGGTCCGTGATCTCTGATGTTCGGCCTTTCATTAGCAATCCGCCCATAAGGACTGGTTTCAAAAAAATTCTTAATATCAATCACAGCTCCGATCTCGGATGGCTTTCCTACCCATTGGATCAGGCCTTGACTTGAAACTTGTGTATTTTCATAAATCGAACTTTCGATCTCGTGCATCATTTTAAGAAAGAGCTCACCAAAACCACTTATTGATCCAACATTAGTTTCATCTGAGCGGCTCGATCCTCCAGGAAGTCTGGCTCCTTTTTTAAAAGGACGCCGCAAAGAGGCTTCTACTCTATCGAGCCCTTGAGGCTTGATGCCAGCTTTCAGGAGCTGCTCAGCCTTTTTCTCTTTAAGGATTTCTTGCATAGCCTCTTTATGTAAATAATAGAAGGCCAAGTCGCTTTCGGGAGAGCTTTGAGAAGGCCTCTTTTCCATCAAATATCTTTTGTCGGCTACATCCAAAGTCGTTCGAATTTCAGACAGTGGTGGTACCGCTGGAACATTGCCTTTGTAATAGACCTTAAGTAGTTCGGCCCCCTCGCCAGCCATAAAGAAAGCACTATCCTCGCCGAGAAAGAAGACAAAATGAATTGAACCAGAAAAAATCTTCCGGAATTGTTCTACTGCAAAGGCGATGAGATTAGGTTCTTTTTGAGAAAAAGAAATCGGCGGCTTAATTTTGCCTAAATTCTTAAGGTCCTCTCCTCCCTTGGCACCATCACCACTGTACAGGCCAAAGAATGAGACCAGGGCTTCGTCAAGGTCAATCGGATTTTTAAACCGAACCTTATTCACATTGTGATTGCCTCTGCGCCAAACAAAGATATGATCTGAGGACTGAGGATCTTGACTCCAATCATAATCAGCAGCGTAATAGCGGTCTTTTGCATCTGAAACAAGGCTCCCTCGAACGTCGCCTCCAGTTTTAGTAAGAAAGTCTCGAATATTGATTTGTCCAAGTTTCATGTATTGCCTTTAATGTTCCAAAATTATGAGATGAGATCTGGCAGGAGCCCCTTGCTAGTTAAAAATAGCATTCATCCATTGACATTGTCAAAAGAAAACCCCAGAAGAAAAGCAGAGTGTTTTTCTTGTTTCCTTTGATTTTGAATAGACTTATCCCTTTTCCAGGCATTGATGTACATTAAGTTCTCGAATCTTGCCTTTTCAATCACTTAACCCTCCCTTAACTGGCTCCTTTTCCGCCTTTATGCTGTCCTCATGCACCAGACAAACAACGATCCGGACCGGATCACTTTTTTCGCCGTCACCGATTACCGGAATATCCACAAGCTGTTCGGCATCAAAGCGAAGGATCGGCGCGCCCACATTTACCTGATCGGCAAAACCGGCAGCGGAAAATCAACGCTGATCGAGAACATGGTCGTCTCGGATATCCGGGACGGGAACGGCGCGGCGCTGATCGATCCCCACGGCGACCTGGCCGAAAAGATCCTGACGCTGGTTCCGCGCGAACGGATAAACGATGTCATCTATTTCAACCCGGCGGATATCGAATATCCCATCGCTTTCAATCCGCTGGAACGCATCCATGCCGACTATCATGATCTGGTGGCGTCCGGCCTGATCGCGGTCTTCAAGAAGATCTGGGCCGATTTCTGGGGACCCCGGCTGGAACATATCCTGCGCTATTCGATCCTGACCCTGCTCGAATATCCCGGCAGCACCCTGTTGGACATTCCAAAGCTCCTGACTGACGCCGATTTTAGAAAAGGCGTGCTGCTGAAAGTTAAACATCCGCAGGTCAGAGCTTTCTGGTTTTCCGAATACGACAAACTTTCGGCCTGGGGCCGGTCCGCCGCCATTTCGCCGATTCTGAACAAAATCGGGCAATTCCTGGCCTCAATCCCCTTGCGGAACATTGTCGGCCAGCGGAAAAACACTTTCAAGCTGCGCACCGTGATGGACGAGAAGAAGATCCTGATCGTGAATCTGGCCAAAGGCCGGATTGGGGAAGACAACTGCGCCCTGCTCGGCGCGATGCTGGTCACGCGGATGCAGCTGGCCGCCCTGAGCCGGGCCAGCCTGCCGGAATGCCGGAGACATTCCTACTACCTCTACGTGGACGAGATGCACAATTTCATCACCCTGTCGTTTGCCGATGTCCTGTCGGAAGCCCGCAAATACGGCCTGAGCCTGACCCTGGCCCATCAGTACATCGAACAGCTGGACGACGAAGTGAGAGCGGCGGTGTTCGGCAACGTGGGCACCATCATCGCCTTCCGGACCGGCGCGAAAGACGCCAGCTATCTGGCGCGGGAGTTCAGCCCGGTATTCAGCGAAGAGGACATCATCAATCTGCCCAATTACCGCATCTATCTCAAGCTGATGATCGACGGCGTCACCTCGAAGGCCTTCAGCGCCGACACGCTGCCGGGACCGGCGGAACAAGCCTCCTGCGCCGATGAGATTGTGGATCTGTCCAGAACCAGATACACGCGGCCAAGAAAAGACGTGGAAAAAGAGATCAGCGCGCCGTAGCGAGATACTTACCGCCAAAAGCAATTCCGCCCGCCTATATCTTTTCTGCCGCTGCCCTAAGCTGAGGATACCAAGCACTTTGACAATTCAGACCAATCAAAAAAGGAGGTGAAAAGTGAAAGCCATCAACATTGTGCTAGTCGTCCTGCTGACCGTTTCGGGTATCGGGGCCTATGACTATTTTAAAGCTCCATCGGTAAAACCGCTGCTGCGTCATCTGCATAAAACCGCCCGATGCCGGAATCTCCAAGTCTTGATCGACGAGACAGAGAAACAGATAACCATTTATGCCAGGTGCAAGGAGGTGAACAGTGACTGCATCAGAAATCAGGAAAGCGCTGCGGTTCCTATATCGCTTCAACAATCTCTGTCCGACAGCGAAGAATCTGGAGGAAGCGATCCTGTTTCACATGGAGCTGAAAAAGGCCGCACAGCTGACTTTCGGAGCTTTCAGGGCGGCGATGGAAGACGGCAAGCTGGTAATAACCAGATGCCGGGAAACAGATGAACGTCAAATCGACTTTCTGGCGGATTATTTCTGTCTGAAGTACGAAAAAGGAGGTACAAAATGAGTTTGTTAGTCCACAGAGGCGGTCACATCGTGACCAGAGATGACTTGGCTTTAGTGCCGGTCCCGCAGGCGACCGACAGTTATCTGCCCGTGCCGCACGAACATCTGGCGGAAACCCTGTCCACCATCGGGCAGGATATCCTCAAAGGCTTCACCTTGCACAAAGAGCAGTACGCTCTGGCCAGGGACGGCAACCAGCTTTTCGGGGTGCACGTCTTCAAGAGCGCCGACACCGAACTGGGGCTGTCCATCGGCTTCCGGAACAGCTACGACAAGAGCATGGCCATCGGCATCGCCATCGGCGCGGAGGTATTCGTCTGCGACAATCTGGCTCTCACCGGAGACATTACCATCATGAAAAAGCACACGCAGAACGTCTGGCAGGGATTGGAGGACGCCGCCATCGCGACGCTCTACCGCAGCCAGAAGAATTTCCAAAAGATCGTCGCCGACAGCGAGACGCTGAAAGGCCGGATGCTCGACGACACGGAAGCCTTCAAACTGATTGGCCTCCTGTTCGGACACGGAATCCTCACACCCCGGCAACTGCCGGTCGTCAAGAACGAATGGCTGCACCCGGCGCACGCGGAATTCGCGGCCCGGAACAGGTGGAGTTTCTACAACGGCTGCACGGAATCGCTCAAGTCCTGTCCGCCGATCATGATCATGGAAAAGCACATCCAGCTCCATACCCTGCTGACGGGTAATTAAGGAGATGAAACATGTTCATTATCCTGCAATGGAGCGACCCCAAAAGCGTCGAGGTCGTAAGCAACAAGCTGAAGGAAACTTTGCGGTTCGACAGCTATATCGCCGCCGAAAAATACGCGGAGAGAAACATCAGGAGCGGCTGGCTGGTAGTCAACATCGGGGACGATTAAAGATAGGTCCGATAGCTAAGGAGGCTGACTATGGATAAGACGACGGGGTGCAACGGCTGTTTATTAAGGGCAAAATGCGCGATCTGCGGAATCCTGCTGTGCCAGCCGACCGGCGAATCGGAGCAGATCTGCCGGGCCAATGGGCGCTGGCCGCCGACAAGAGAAAAGCAATGCCGCCCATTCTGCAAATACTGTTATGCCAGGTTCTTTGATTTAAAATGAAGCAGTCAGGGGAGAGTAAGCTGACTCTCCCCGTTATTTTTTGTTTGTAGGGGTACCCTACAAACCATCGGATCGGATAAGTACTCCCCCCTTCATCCGCCTCCGTTTCGGCGGAGAAAAAGCGTGTATATAAAAAGCCCTGATAAAGATTTACCAGGACTTGACGAGCCTCCGATGAGGCTTGCGCGTGAGAAAAAAGGGAAGGATCGCCGTTTCGGAGATATCACCGTTTCTAGTCAGCGCTATCAGATTCAGATGATAGGCTCTCCTTCCTCCGCCATCATAGCAGAAGTCTTGCTGCTGTCAAATTCCGGCTGAGGGCAGTCTGTTTACTCTTCCGGTTAGTAGTTTTGAAGGTAGGGGTTCCCCCTACAACCCCATCGGATCGGATAGGTACTCTCCTCGCTCCCGATAAAATGCGGAACTACGCAGTTCGCATACTGAAAATAAATGACTGGTCTCGTCTCCGTCCAGGGAACCGAGACTCGCCCATCCATTTATTTGCTAACTTTGCTGAGGAACCGCGCACTTCCGCATTTTCTCGTCGCTCGGCTCCACCTTGACTTCGAAAGGAACCGTCTGCTCCACTGTCATCGTGAAGGAAAAGCCTTCGCCTAGACAGGAGGTGAAACACAATGTATATCAAACAACAAGCCCTTATCGATCTTTATCAGGACTTCATGGACAAGATGGATAACGACCTCAGCGTTGCAGATGACTTCCAAGGATCTCTGTCAGATGATTACCTGGAAGGGATACACTCAGGGCTTAAAGCCGCCCAGGACATCTTCAGGAATTGTTACAAGCGGGCTTTCAAGAAATAGCCGGTCTTGTGAGTTAAAGGAAAACAGGCTTTTCCTTCCCTCTTCCATTGTAGCAGACACCTTTCTCAGTCAAGGTCCGACTAACTGACCCCATTGACCCAGAATCCACCCTCTTCAGTTTTATTACCCATTGATCACTAATTTAATCTAAGAATGGGAGTGTAATAAAAATTTAATCCTATAAAAATCAAGGGGTTAGAAATAACTTTCAGTTATTGAAAATAATTGTTGATTTAATGTAATTAACTTAATATAATTTAATTGGGATCTTGGTGCTCTGTTTTCTAGGGGAAAACAGACTATCTCGCTTCCCAACCTCTCGACGGGGAGGTTGGGAAGAAATAAAAAATATTAACAACATAGTAGGTGTCGCTGACTAGAAACGGTGATATCTCCGAAAGGGGATGTTATGCGTCTAGTCAGCGAAATCGTTTCCGCCTTAAAAGTATTCGATGCCCTCACAGTCGGTGAAATCCTTCACGCTAAAGGTGTCTATTCCAATCTTCAATCCGCGCGCGTCAACGCTCAGAAGAAACTCAATGAACTCGTAGCGCTCGGTCAGCTGGAAAAATGTAACGGATTTTACCGCATCCCTGGATGTAAGTCAGAGTACAAGGAACACGCCCATCTCATCACGAAAGCACTCGCCGAAGTCTTAAAACTCCCCGCAACTTCTATCATCCACCGCGAAATAACCATCCCCGCAGTCGGGCTGCGCCCTGACGCTATCGTATTGATAACCAAGAATAACCAAGGCTTATGCCTTATTCTCGAAGTCTGCAACAACGAAACTCCAGAATATCTGCAATCCAAAATCAATGTCTGGAACAACTGGCCGGAATCTACCCATTTTCTTTCAAATCTACTCAATTACCGGATTCCGCATTACGAACTGGTCCCGATAACCGTCCTTGACGGTTTTATTGCCTTTTTGCAGGAGGTCGCAAGATGATACCTTGGGAGCTTTTTGGAGGATTCGCGTTTGGGTTGACCTTTGGATTATGTTTGGGTTTTGTATGGGGAATGCTCCATACGGAAAAGGTAGCGCAACGAGAAAAAGAAAAAGAAAAACAGGCCCATATGTGGTCAGAGATAATGAAAAAAATGGGGGTGAGAGGATGAATGAACTGACGCCGCAAGAACAAAAGATGCCGCAGTTGCCGGGGATGCCCATGATGGATATGCCGATGCTGCCGCAAATCCTGCAAAGCGCGATGCCGGTCCCGATTCCGCAGATGACCTATGAAACGGGGATGATCAGCAACTTTTTCGGCAACCGGAAACGGAAGCAGATCGCCAAGTCAAAACAGTATGAAGCAGAAATAGCCGAGTATGCCAATCGGGAAATAACCGCGCGGCTGAATACGATGCATGAGATAATCACTTTCAGCGCGAGGTTACAGGATACATTTGAAACCTATAAATTCAAGAGCGACGAAAGGACATTCCTGCGAGAGCAATGGGCGGTTATGCTGGAAACCGATAAGGCCAACCTCATCCAGGTGCAGTTGAAAAATATGCTCCTGCAAGGCGAAGCCAAGCTCAATGAGATTGAAATCAAAATCAAACTGAAGCAGATGGAGGACATCCTCAATGGAACTGGCTAGGTTGAAAATAGGATTGAACGAAGAGTTTCTTCCGGCGTACACTGCTGACCGCTATACCGGCATTCTCTTACTTGGAAAGAGCGGGACCGGCAAAAGCGCCACGATCACCAGCTGGTGGGAACAGGACTGCTATTACAAATACGCCAAGATTCTGATCGAACCGAGCGGATTCCTGGCCCAGGATTGCTACAGCATTTCCAAGGGGAATGCCATCTATTGCTCCTTAATAACTCCGGTTTCGATTAACCCGATGCAGGCACCTTACGATCCGAACCAGATTTCCGACAACGTGGCTGAGGCATTGAACCAGGTCATTCAGCTGACCTCGCCCAACACCTCCTTAACCGTCAAGATGCGGAGCATCCTGGACGGAGCGGTTAAGTGGTGCCTGGGCAATAACCGGCGCAGTCTGCTCCATGTCCGGGACTATATTTTGAACATCAAAGGCGACGGCGAGACGCGGGATGGCATCATCCAACGGTTAAACTTTCTGCTGAATGATGAGCGCATGCAACCGATTCTTTGCGGCAATAACTCCATCGAATGGGGAAAGTTCATCGAGAGCGGCCAGACCTTTATCCTGGATGCGTTCGGAATGAGCCGGGAGAAAATGCTGTTTGCCGGTAACATTATCAGCCAGGGCATCAAAAATTATTTCCGGTACGAACGACCTAAGGAGTACCACCCGCTTTCCATGTATGTCGATGAATGCCATCTGTTTGTCAATTTCAACTTCTTGGACATCTTAAAAGAGGGCCGGAAGTTCAAACTGGGAACGGTAATGGCCACGCAGGACTTCGCTTCTATCGACGAAAAACTAGCCAGGGTGATGTGCAATGTCGGCACGATTCTCACTTACCGGGTGGGTGCTAGGGAAGCCGGGATGATCAGCAGAGAAATGGACTGTCCGCCCCAGACGCTGCAATTCCTGGAAAAGTACCATGTGGCTTACCTTACCCCCAAGGACAGAGGCATTGCCAAAGCACCCAGACCGCCGTTTTTCAAAAAACTGGAAATCAGAAAGGTGGAACCAAAGAAGAAATCAAAGGGCTGGTTTGATCTTGAGTCACAGCAAACAGCATGACTTGGAGCGTTTTTCCCAAGCATGAAACTCTAATCCCCCGCCGCCATCCGGGCGGCTGGGGGCTACCCCCTAAAAGGAGAGCGAAATGACACCCACGGAAAGTTACATATGCGTTTGGAGATTAGCCGCTGCAATAGAAGAGATAAGCGGTATTTCGCGAGCGACGGCACTTGATGTCGCTTATGACGCGATGGTCCATATTAATGAAAATGATTTACACCCAGAGTCAGTCGCATAGGAATAATGGAACTCTTGACCGCACAAGAGGTTGCCGAGATTCTTAAGGCGTCCCGGTGGTTCGTATACAAACATTACGAGGCACTCGGAGGCTTTAAGATCGGCGCGCTCGTGCGCTTTGACAAAGAACAGTTATTTGAAAAGTTAAAGGAGGTGATGACAAATGGTCTACCGACACCACGGGAAATGGATGTACGATTTTTGGAAGACGGGAGTGAGGCACCGGAAGGGCGGCTTCAAGAGCAAACAGGACGCGGCGGTCGCCGAGGTAATGGCCAGAAAAAACCTCAAGGGGATGAATACGGACTTCATCGGCTTATGCGAGAGCCGCCTAAAAGAACTTGATACCCGGAGCACTCCCAAATGGTTCAAAGAGAACAAACTGCTCATTACCAAAATATTACCGTTATGGGGCAAGAAAAAAGACATAACCAGGGAAGATGTGGAGAGCTTCCTGAACGTAACCGCCAGGACTTCCCATACCAACGCCAATGCACAGCTAAAGATGTTGAAAGCGCTTTTCCGGCACGGACTGGAACGAGACAAATGGAATGCGGACCCCACGGCGAAGATAAAGAAGTTTCCCGTGGCCAGATCCAGAAAGTACATTCCCCCGTTAGAAGATATCAAAGCCGTGCTGGAAAAAGCCAAGCCGATGGACAAATTGTATCTTCTGGTTTTGGCCCACAGCATGGGCCGGGTCAGCGCCATTAACCAGTTACGATGGGACGATGTTCGAGAAAACCATATTTCCCTGCATACGCGGAAAGCGCGTAACTCTGACATCAAGGAAATCATTATTCCGATGAACGAGATTTTGCGGGAAACGATAAAACAGATCCCAGTGACGGGCGAATATCTGTTTATCAATCCGAGGACCGCCAAGCCGTATGTTTACCGGAAGAAGTTCCTAAAGACTCTTTGCAGAAATGCCAAGGTAAAACCGTTCACCTTTCACTGCATCCGCCATTTCACGGCCAGCTTGCTGGACAGCAAAGGCGTCCCTTTAACCGACATCCAGAAACTCCTGGGACACGAACGGGCGACGACGACGGATATCTATTTACAATCGTTGCGGGGAAGCACGAACAAGGCGGTTAAAAAGCTTGAGGAAATCAAGTAATCACCACCTTGATTCCCACCAAGCAGGGAGAAAATGGTGCGCCTGGCCCGACTCGAACGGGCGGCCTACTGCTTAGAAGGCAGTTGCTCTATCCAGCTGAGCTACAGGCGCAATGATGCTTCATCTTCAAAGCTCAAAGTCCGCCGTTACTTGGGCAACGTCAGACAT
>Ga0182021_10003161_pt1 | contig 19374 bp, 18 predicted proteins | sample 612E3MmetaG_FD_120493 | JGI IMG/M metagenome (GOLD analysis project Ga0182021, IMG submission 120493) | Permafrost microbial communities from Stordalen Mire, Sweden - 612E3M metaG (Illumina Assembly) | ecosystem: Environmental > Terrestrial > Soil > Wetlands > Permafrost | place: Sweden... | reverse complement strand
TTTATTCAGCCCTTCAAGCTTGATGAAGTAAAAGATGCCCTGATAGATTCAGGAGTTGAAGGTATTACAGTTTCAGATGTAAGGGGTTTTGGCAAACAGCGCGGGTTTATTAAAGGCGAGATGCCAAACAAACAGGTAAAATTCCTGCCGAAAGTAAAGCTTGAGATAGTGGTTGACGAAGAAATAATAGACAATGTCACTAAAACCATAGTGCGGCTTGCCCAAACCGGTGAGTTTGGTTCAGGCAAAATATTTGTCCTGCCTGTTGAGGATGCCATAAGGATACGCACCCAGGAATCAGGCATAAACGCTATAGTTTAAAATCTGACCTGGGCATACCAATACGGGCAGACCGGATCAGATACAATAATGTTTTTTAAACGTAATAATTTAACACTTTTGCTAAATACAGTCAGGTTTTATGTTTAAAAGTAATTCTACAAAAAGTAAGGTATATACATAAGAAAGGTCGGCGCAAATTAATATGGCTGCACAAAGTATGTGGGAGATGACGCTTTCAAGGTTGGATAAAATAATGAGCATGCTATCCCTAAAAGACGGCATGTCAAAATACCTTCGTGAACCGAGAAAGACAATACAGGTAGCAATCCCTGTTAAGATGGACAATGGCTCTATAGAGATATTTAAAGGCTGCCGTGTCCAGCACAACACAAACCGCGGCCCTGCAAAGGGAGGCGTACGTTATCACCAGGACGTGTCCCTTGATGAGGTCAAAGCCCTTGCAATGCTTATGACCTGGAAGTGCGCAGTAGTAGGCATTCCTTTCGGAGGCGCAAAAGGCGGGGTAGTTGTGGACCCTTCCAGGATATCACTTGCCGAACTTGAATCGATAACCCGCCGCTATATATATGAGATAATAGAAGACATAGGGCCCGATAAGGATATACCGGCTCCCGATGTGGGAACAAACGCACAGGTCATGGCATGGATAATGGACACTTACTCCATGGGAAAGGGCTACTCGGTACCCGGTGTTGTTACAGGTAAGCCTATTGCTTTAGGCGGAAGCCAGGGAAGGGAAGATGCCACAAGCCGCGGAGCTGTTTATACCCTGCTGTCATCGCTTAAAGTTCTCTCAATAGACAAGATGCCTCTTGATACAGTAGTGCAGGGCTTTGGCAATGTGGGCTCAAACTGCGCAAAGATACTCTTTGATGTAGGGCACAGGATAGTGGCCGTTTCTGACGTAAGCGGCGCAATCAAGAATGCAAACGGCATAAACCCCCATGACCTGTCATCTCATATGGCTAAGGGCAATACCCTTTCAAGTTATCCTAAGGCTGAGAAAATAGACCCTAAAGACCTCTTTGGCATCAAGTGTGATGTCCTGATCCCTGCAGCGCTTGAAAACCAGGTAACAGAAGATAATGCCTCAAAGATTAAAGCAAAAATAGTGGCAGAGGGAGCAAACGGGCCATTAACTCCTGAAGCAGACGAGATACTTATGGATAAAAATGTCTTTATTATCCCTGATATCCTATGCAATGCAGGCGGGGTTACAGTTTCCTATTTTGAATGGGTGCAGGGTAATCTTGCCTATTTCTGGGGAAAACGTGAAGTGAACTTAAAGTTAAGAGACATCATGGAAAAAGCTTTTTATGATGTGTATAAATGCTGTACAGACAAAAAGGTCGACATGCGCACGGCCGCCTCGCTCATTGCTGTCGGCAGGGTTGCCGAGGCTGTGACATTAAGAGGCATATATCCATGAGAGAGTATTTATTTTTTTTGATTTTATAATCGTTTACATAGTTTGCATATATAAGCCGGGCTCCTTTAAGGAATTCTATCTAATTTTTTATAGCTTAATATAATAATTAATATTAATGTTGACAGTGGGGGCAGGGGTGTCTAAAATATATTATAGAGTATACTGTATAATATATTTTAGGAAATCTTATGGATAAATTTAAAATTGGCAACCATACTTTGAGCGAACTGGCCTATAAGAAAATAAAGGAATTGATAATTGAAAATGTCCTAAAGCCAGGTGATAAGATAAGCCAGGAAAAAGTAGCCACTGATTTAGGTATGAGTAAAATACCTTTAATCCAGGCCCTGGCGTTATTAAGTAAAGAAGGCTTGATCCAAAAGGTACCCCGCAAAGGTTTTTTTGTAAAAAACTTTTCACAAGAGGAATTAAATGATATTTTTGTAGTAAGGTCTGTTTTTGAAATGTTGGGTGTATCCGCTCTGATTGATGACTTAAACACCGCAACTGAAGATAAATTGAAAGAATTTCTAAGGGGATTTGAAAATTACTATAATCAAAAGAAAATAAAAGAGGCCTATGACCTGGACGTTAAATTTCATTATTTTTTGATTGAATCATCAAAAAATAAAATAATAATAAATCTTACAGAGGAGTTCAATATTCTGTTACTGTGTTTTATAAAGGGTTGGGTTTTGGATTGGAATATCAGCATTAAACAGCATAAAGAAATAATTAATTCGATTCTGATAAAAGATAGAGTCAAAGCAGAATATGCAATCAGAAATCACATAAATGCTATTAGGGAAGAGTTTATTAAGAAAAATTAATAAGAAGATTTTTAAAACTAAAACTTTTATCATTATTTTTTAGTTATAAAGAGAGAACAAATGAATCAATTATCTAATATCAAAAGATTAATAGAAGAAATTGAAAACCAGATCGATTCAGACAGGAATAAAGAAATTGGAAAAAAGTGGGAAGCGCCTGAAGTAAGCAATACTTTTTATCATTGCAAACCCAAAAGAATCGGCCAAATGCCCATCGTAGCAGATTTCGAATACCCCATGTGGGCAAAATTGTTGAATTTTAATTTGAAAGATTATTATTTTAACCATTTGACCTATCTTGAAAAACAGCTTGAAACTTATTTATACAGATATAATGTTTTTAAAGATGACGCCGGGCTGGGAAGAGCAATATTAATCTGGTTTGGGGCTGCATTTGAGGCATCTATTTTAGGTTGTAAGGTACAGTACCCTGATAATTTTGATCCTTCAGTTGTAAGATCATATACCCCTGTGACCGACGAAGAATCTTTGAAGAGGTTGGAAGACAGGGAAATAGATTTTGAAAAAGATGGAGATTTGGGGCGGGCCCATGAATTTTATTATAAGATAAAAGAGATATTGCCATCCACCTGGCAGGTAATTTTTCCTGACTGGATAATCGGGCCTTTTGGAATAGCAATTTACCTCAGAGGCTATCAGAATGTTTTGTTGGACCTAGTGGATAATCCTGAGTTTGTTGTAAAAATAATGAATGTTGCAAAAAACAAATTATTTGAGTTCAGCAAAAAAAGAGCAAAGTTTCTGGGTATAAATATAGAAAAAATCTGCCTGCATAATGATGATGTAAATTATCCCAATCTGGTAAAGGGGACTTTTAAGGATTTGATTTTGCCTGTGGAAAATGAAATAAGCTCTTTCTATGGAGGCGTTATATACTGGCATAGCTGTGGAGCAGTCAATGACCTTATCGATGAAATACTGGATCTTAAAAATATATCAACACTTGATTGCAGCGGCTGGAATGATTTTGATTTATTTGTCGAAGCGATAACCAAAAAAAATATCAAAAATACTGCCATAGAGAAAAGATTTCACCCGGTCAAAGACATATTGGCCACAAATGACTCAGAGATCAGGAATAAGATTAAGAATTTTTATATTTCTTTACAAAAAAATAAAGACCTGAGGGCATATCTTAGGGTAGATGGCATAGGCCAGATCGCAGGCTTTGACGAGACCGTAAATAGCGTAAAAAGGTTTATTGATATTTCAAGGGAATATAATTTTTTAGACTAATTTTGGTAATTTAGGGATTTTTTTGGATAATAGTAGTTTAAAAAAAGAATATAAAGACATATTACTGGAATCCGGCATAGAGCAGGCGTGCTTAAAATTAGATATTGATTTCGGCACTATATTTTTATCGGATATCGATGGTACCGATATCAGCAAATACGATGGATATTTATGGGAAGCCAAGTCGAACTCCCTGAAAGGGTTAAAAGAGGGGCTGGTCATTCATGCTGTTCCGCCCTTATTAAAAATTGAAACTCTTCCTTGGGAAGAGTGGTTTGTATATAATAATAAAACTTGCCATGCTATACTTTTTACACAAAAAAAAGAAAATTCTGAAGGAGAAGTTACTATAAAAGACGGGGATAAAGAACATCCTGAGACAGTATCGGGCAGGAAATGGTACTCTTCTTTTGATGAGAGCTTGAACCCATTCTTATTTAAAAAGAGTCACTAAATTATATTATATGCAAACTTAAAATTAATATTAATCAAAAATAGAATGTTCTAAAAAAATGGTATCAGAAAAAATCAATAATACTGAAATAAAAAATAAGAGTTTTAAAAAATTGGATATTTTCCGGGAACTTGGAAATGTAATAATTTTAGTCCTGATAGTTATTATAATGCTGATTGTAAACCCCAGATTCCTGAGCATAGGCAATATTGTAAATATAAGCAGGCAAATGGTGCCCATTGGAATACTGGCAATAGGCGCAATGTTTGTAATTATGTCAGGAGGGCTTGACCTGTCGGTTGCTTATGGTGTTTCATTAGCTGCAGTAGTATTTGGCCTGCTTTATTTGAGAATAGCTAATATCTTTGTTGTTATATTAATAACTATTTTTGCAGGCATACTCATGGGTGTTTTTAATGGACTATTAATAACCCGTTTAAAACTGATACCCTTTATTGTCACTTTGGCCACTATGGCCATTTTCCAGGGAATTACTTATTTGATTGCAAAGGGCCAGTTAATATATATTGAAAATCCTTTCATTACATTTCTTGGCTCTGGTTCAATACTTAAAATACCCAGTTCTTTCATATTTTTAATCTTTTTTTACTTTATAGCTTATTTGATATTGAACCAGTCCAAATTTGGAACATATGTGATAGCAATCGGCAATAATGAAAAAAGTACAATCCTGGCAGGAATAAACATAGATAAATATAAGTTTTATTTATACGCTTTTTCAGGTTTTTGTACAGGGCTTGGCGCTTTTTTCCTGATTTCAAAGGTGCAAATGTCAGTTCCTTCAATTGGAGGGCTGCCCATGCTTCTGGATGCTGTTGCCGCCACTATAATCGGCGGGACTTCTCTTTCAGGAGGCAAAGGAACAGTCAGGGGTACTTTTATTGGAGTGTTGTTAATAGTAATCATTGGAAATATAATTAATTTGCTTGCTCTTGACGCAAACTACAGGGATGTTATAAGGGGCCTGGTCATTATAGGAGTGTTGCTGTTGGATAAAGCAATAAATATAAAGAGATCTGCCTGATATAAAAAGACTACATTGTAAAAAGTGCTTGATTTAGAAAGGGGGAGTGAAAATATAATTATTTTTTAATTTTTATTGAGGAGGTGGTAACCAAAAAAAGGATATTTTTACTATTATAAAAGTTTTAACCGGTATAAAAATACCGGAAAAGGAGTATTAAGTTGAAAAGAATTTCTTTAATTTTAATGGTGGCACTTTTGTGCATCATGCTGACGCTGGGTTTTACATTATTAAGCTGTAAGACAGCTAAAGAAGCTACTGAAACAACTACAGCAGCACAAGCTGCGAATGCAGGAAAAAAAGTAACTCTTGGCGTTGTGCTGATGGACACTGTCAATCCTTCATGGGTAACACTGATGGCCGGTGGGGATATTGCAGGTAAAGAAGTAAATGCTGAAGTTATCTGGAAAGGTTCAGAAAACAGCCTTGAAAAGGAAATAGCTAATGTTGAGAACTTTATTCAGCAGAAGGTAGGATGCATCCTGGTCGATCCTATGGATAAAGTTGCAATGGCACCTGTATTGGAAAAAGCCTTAAAAGCCGGCATACCTACAGTATCAATGGGCAATCTTGTAAAAGTACCGGGAAACGTCAGTACTGTTTACAATGACTATAATGATACCTACAATCTGAATAAAATATTGTTTTATTACCTGAATTCAGAAGGTAAAGTAATTTATCTTTTGGGCCAGAATGGTAATTATTGTTCAGATATGCGACAAAGTGGTTTTGATGCGGTAGCAAAAGAATTTCCAAATATTCAGGTTTTGGTTAAAGGCCCGGGCGGATTTGATCCAGTAGCAGGACAAAAATTGATGGAAGATTATTTGACAAAGTATCCTGAAATCAGTGCAGTTTCAATATGGAACGACGGCCTAACTGCTGCAATTGCTACAGCAATCAAGAATTCAGGGAGAAACGATATTGTTATAACCGGGTTTGATGCTGATCCAACAACAATAAAAATGATGGATCCAGGCGGAATGATGGTCGGTAATGTAATGACAGGCCTCAAAAGAATCGGCGCATGGAATGTAAAAGTCGGCGCAGCATTAGCCAGAGGCGCAGAGCTGGATGTAGATAAAGAGGGCAAACTATTCCTGCCAACCAAACTTATCCTGACACAGGCAGTAGTCGACAAGGCGAAAGCAAATGGATGGAAAGATGACGGCGTACAATGGTTAACACCTGCAGACTCTATGGTAACAATTGAGAATGCTACAGTTGACTGGAGTTATAAATAAGCAGCTGCACTTTGTTTGGTGGGATATTTTCAATATCCCACCAAACTGATATTTAAATAGAATAAAAAGAAAATTTTCAATTTTTAAAGAAACATATAAATTAACATGGACAAAGATCAAAATACTTTAACAGAGAAGAAAAACAGGAATCAGGCACTGAGCAGATATCCTAAAAGCCTGTCTTTAATATTTATAATAATATTGCTATTTGTAATATTTGGGGTAATAAATAACAATTTCTTTGGGATTACCAATATTATCAATATATTCAGGCAGACAAGCGTACTTTCACTGATATCGATTGGAATGGCGCTGATAATTATTGATGGAGGATTTGATTTATCTGTAGGTTCAAATCTTGCTTTTGGCGGTGCGATAGGCGCTATGGTTTTAACCCTGACTGGTAGCAGTTGGCTGTCCATGTTGGCTATCTTATTGACCTGCACGTTGATGGGAACCTTAAATGGAGTTGCTGTAGGTGTTTTAAATATCAATCCGTTTATGTTTACCCTGGCAGCATCAGCACTGGCAAGAGGGCTGACATTAGGGCTTATGAATGCACAGTCAGTAGGTGTAACAGGCAAGGCTTTATTATGGTTAGGTGATGCGCAGATTGGCATCATACCTGTTGTAATGATATTTGTTGTAATCGTATATTTAGTATTTTACTTTATATTAAGAAGAAATATGTTTGGTTTGAAGATCTATGCTGTTGGTGGAAACATTCAGGCTGCCCGCGCATCCGGTATTAACACCAAAATGATAGTAACATCTACCTATATACTCACCGGGCTTTTAGTTGGAATAGGTTCGATTGTTACGGTGGGAAGGTTGGCTTCAGTACAGCCCTGGGCAGGGGTAGGCCTGGAATTTGATGTAATCACTGCAGTCATAATAGGAGGAGTAAGCCTTCGGGGTGGAGAAGGCACCATGCTGGGAACTTTTCTGGGAGCGCTGACAATCGGTATTTTAATTAATGGACTGTCATTTATGGCAATAGATCCGTTTTTTCAATATATAATCAGGGGTTTTATAATCATTATAGTTGTTTTAATAGATAACATAATGCATACAAATAGGAGCTCCGCTTATTAACGTAATTAAATTTTAATTATTTAACTAAAAAAATATGGATGACAAGAATAGTTTGAAATTTGATAAATTAGAAATGCTGGGGATCTCAAAGCTATTTCCAGGGGTGAAAGCCCTGGACAAAGTTGATTTTGAGATAAAAGGAGGGACCATTCATGCAATTGTCGGGGAAAATGGAGCAGGTAAATCTACTCTGATAAAAATATTGGCAGGTGTATACAGGAAAGATGAAGGTCAGATAAAAATTGATGGTAAAGAGATCCATATCGCAAGTACGATTGATGCAAAAAAATTAGGGATAAGCGTTATTTACCAGGAATTTTCAATAATCCCGGAGCTAAGCATCAGCCAGAATATCTTTTTGGGGAATGAGGTTTCCAGGAAGGTAAATTTTTGGCTGAATAAGAATGAAATGCATAAAAAATCAATAGAAATTTTAAAGAATTTAAATATAGATATAAATCCCAAGAGTAAATTGGGTGATTTGACTGTTGGCGAGCAGCAGCTAATCGAGATTGCAAAAGCTATAAACAGTGACGCAAAGTTAATAGTAATGGATGAGCCTACTTCAGCATTGTCAGACGTTGAGAAAGAGCAATTATTTATTATTATAAGAAAATTAGTAAGCCAGGGGTTAGGCATAATCTATATTACCCATAGGATGAAAGAAATATTCGAGATTGCTGATTCGGTAACAGTGATGAGGGATGGTAAAAAAGTTGGAGATTATAATATTTCTGAGGTCAATGAAGATAAATTAGTCAAATTGATGGTGGGACGTGAATTAGGGGACATCTATCAGCGGGAAAAAGGAAGCATAAAAGGAAAAATAGTTCTTGAAGTTGAAAATTTAAATAGAACAAATGTCTTTTCAAATATAAGTTTTAATGTTAAAGAAGGAGAAATACTGGGGATTGCAGGATTGATGGGTTCCGGTAGGACTGAAATAGCAAGATGTATTTTTGGCATGGACAGATATAGTTCCGGTAAAATATTATTAAATGGCAAAGAAGTAAAATTTACACATCCATTTCATGCAATCAGCAATGGTATTGGGTATGTATCTGAAGACAGAAAAATATTCGGTTTCATACCATTAATGGATATTAAAGAAAATCTTACCCTCCCATCATTAAAATGGATTTCATTTTTAGGCTGGGTAAATTTAAGATTTCAGTTAAAAATAGCAAAAGAATATTCCCATAAATTAGATATCAAATCTCAATTGACCCAAAAAGTCGGAAGCTTAAGCGGAGGCAACCAGCAAAAAGTCGTATTGGGCAAGTGGCTGGCAAGAAACCCTAAAGTCCTTATCCTTGATGAACCAACCAGGGGAATTGATGTTGGCGCTAAATCAGAAATTCACAAAATAATAAACCAGCTGGCAAAGGAAAATATAGCAATTATTATGATTTCTTCTGAATTGCCGGAAATCCTTGGTGTCAGCGACAGAATAATTGTTATGCATGAAGGAGAAATTACTGCAGAATTTGATTATAAAGAAGCAAGCGAAGAAAATATCATGAAAGCAGCAGTGGGCTTGCATAAATCAAATCTATAAGAATTTCAATTTATTACATTTTTACATTTCCCAAAGGATTAATAATGATTGGCGGCTATATTAATAAAACATTGCTGGTTAATTTATCTGACCATAGCGTAGAAGAAGTATATTTCAGTGATGATGTAAAAAGGAAATTCATTGGCGGATATGGGTTTGGCGCGAAATATATTTATGAGAATCAGAAACCCGGCATTAATCCATTATCGGAAGATAATATATTTACGTTATTTGCAGGCCCCCTTACAGGATTAAACTTTCCTGCAGTTTCCAGGTTCACAATATGCGGGAAATCACCTCTGACCAATACATGGGGAGATTCAAATGGTTCAGGCCATTTTGGTCCGGCATTAAAATTTGCGGGTCTTGACGGGCTTATTATTAAGGGAGCTTCGGAAAAACCGGTTTATCTATTGCTGGAAGACGGGCAAGTAAAAATCAAAGACGGGGCAAGCCTCTGGGGTAAGGATACTTATGAGACCGAAGACATTCTGAAGGAAATTCATGGCAAAAAAGCTGAAATTATATGCATTGGCACTTCCGGTGAATATTTATCTCTTCTGTCCGCGGTGATAACAAGAAAAGGAAGGGCTGCTGCAAGAGGCGGCCTTGGCGCTGTTATGGGCTCCAAAAAAATAAAAGCCATTGTGGCTGTCGGCAGCAAAGATGTATACATTGCGGATATTGAAAGATTCAAACTGGTAAAAAATAAATTCATAAAAGAGATTAAGAAAGGCTGCGGTTTATCAGAATTTTATACCTCTACGGGAACCCCGGGCTATGCAACAAACGGGTTGCTTAGCGGTGATTCACCTGTAAAAAATTGGTTCGGTTCAAGCGAGGATATGAAAGATTTCAGTGAGCTTGAATATGATAATATTGAAAAGTATAAAGTCAAAAAAAATGCGTGTTACTCCTGCCCAATTGCATGTTGGGGGCATGTAATGATAAATGATGGAAATTACAGGTTAAAAGAAATCTCTCATATGCCGGAATATGAAACAATCTCTGCATTTGGCAGCTATTCTTTAAACAATAATTTTGAATCAATAATCAAATGTAATGACATTTGCAACAGGTTTGGAATAGATACGATTTCAGTTGGGGCAACAGTCGCTTTTGCCATAAATTGTTATGAAAATAATATTATCAGTAAAAAAGATACTGGTGGAATAGAGTTGACCTGGGGAAACCATAAATCAATTGTTGAGCTCACTGAAAAGATAGCTAAAAGAGAAGGGATTGGGGAAATACTGTCTAATGGAGTTAAGGAGGCCTCATCTATAATTGGAAAAGGCTCGGAAGAGTTTGCCATACATGTGCAGGGCCAGGAGCTTCCGGCCCATGATCCGCGTTTTGAACCGGGTTTTGCCGTCAGCTATACTTTAGATGCAACACCGGGACGGCATTGCCAATTTGGTTCTTTTGTCCTCCCCTCAGGGATAGAAAGAGAATTGCCCGAAATTAAGTTTGTATTTAATAAAACTGAGTACAAAGGCAGAGCAAAAGCTGAGAAAGTTATGTCTTCTTTTATGCATATAATAAATACCCTTGGGGCATGTTTATTCGGTTATTTTTCAGGTGATGTGACCAATTGGCCGGAATGCTACAGCGCTATAACCGGATGGGATGTAAGCTTGAGGGAATTGATAAAAACCGGCGAGAGGATCCATACAATCAGGCATTTATTTAATTTAAGAGAAGGAATAAATCCAATTAATATACCCTATCCAAAAATAGCAAAAGGCCTGCCCCCACTTGAAATTGGGCCGCTGAAAGGAATCAGTGTTGATATTGATAACATGCGTAAAGAATATTTGGAAGAAATGGATTGGGATTTAAAAACATGTATTCCGACTGTCTCAAAACTAAAAGACTTGGAACTTGAATACCTCGGTAAATAAGAATTTTTATTTTGAAATCTTAAAATATATTTGAAATAGGGAGATACAGAACATCGAATGAAGATAAATAGAATAGAACTTACCCAGGCCAGGCTGCCTTTAAATGAACCTTTTGAAATAAGTTCCGGAGTAATTTTTGAAAAAGACTGCATCATAGTTAAATTATTTACAGAGGAATCAGTGGGAATCGGCGAATCCTCTCCTATGCCTGCGCCTTTTTATTCATCAGAGACTCCTGAAACGTGCATACATATATTGAAAGATTTTATAATCCCTCAGTTATTAAACAGAAATATTGATAAGATTGAAGATGCTGATGCTATATTTTCAAATATCAGGGGAAATAATTTTGCCAAAGCGGGAGTGGAGACTGCATTATGGGATTTGTTATCGAAGCATACAAACAAACCTCTTTTTGAATTTATCGGCGGAAAAAACAGGGAAATACCGTGGAAAATTTCTATCGGTATAAAACCTAGCATAGATGAATTATTGGCAAGTATTGAAAATTTTCTGGAATATGGGTGCAAAGGTATCAAGATTAAAATAAAAAAAGGGTGGGATATTGAGCCAATTAAGAAAATAAGAGAGAAATTTGGAAATATTGATTTGACAGTTGACGCTAACTCAAACTATACAATAGAAGATGCTAAAATATTTGAGGAAATGGATAATTACAAATTAACACAGATAGAACAGCCACTGCACTATATGGACCTGTATGATCATTATGTTTTACAAAACAGGATAAAGACGCCGATTTGTTTAGACGAAAGCATTGATAGTGTTACAAATTGTAAAAATGCATTGGATATCGGCAGTTGCAGAATAATCAACATCAAAATTCAGAGAGTCGGCGGCATAAAAAATGCGGTTGCGATCCATGATATGTGCAGAGCAAAAGGAATTCCTGTCTGGATAGGGCAAATGCCGGAATCAGGAGTTGGGAGTTTCGCCGGGTTAGCATTATGCTCTTTAGATAATGTGCTGTATGCTTCCGATATAGCTCCTTCAGATGCTTATTTTAAAGAAGACATAATTGATTCCGGGATGCAAATGGACAGAAAGGGTAATTTGTGCCTCCCTGCCGGGTCAGGCATTGGATGTAATTTAGATGAAAAACAGATAGACAGGCTCAAGGTGGCAAAAATGAAATTTGTATAAACTTTGTTTATAATTAGCTAAAGAATCAAAAAAATTTATATTTTTATATATTAGAATAAGAAAAATAATCAAAGGAGGAAATTTTGGATTTAAATAAGGAAAAGTTGTTAGAAATGTTAAAGCATATGATAACAACAAGATATTTTGAATTATCGGTAGACAGATTATACAGGGAGGGCAAAATTCCCGGGGGATGCCATTTAGGATATGGAGAGGAATCTACAGGTATAGGAGTTATTGCTGCATTGGATAAAACAGATTATGTTTTCAGTAACCACAGGGGACACGGCCATTGTATTGCAAAAGGTTTGGACCTGAACCGTATGATGGCTGAACTTTGGGGCAAATCAACGGGTTACTGCAGGGGCAGAGGCGGTTCAATGCATATCATGGATGTAAAGAACAGGTTAATGGGAACCACCGGGATTGTCGGCGGTGGTATGCCCCAGGCAAATGGGCCCGCCCTGAAATCAATGATTAAAGGCACCAAAGAGGTGTCTGTAGTGTTTTTTGGTGATGGCGCCAGCAACCAGGGAACATTTCACGAAGCTTTGAATTTAGCCTCGATATGGAAGCTTCCCACTATATTTGTACTGGTAAACAATCATTATGCAGAGGCAACACCTATTGAATATGCATGTAATATAAAAAATCTTGCCGACAGGGCCAAGTCATATGGTATTCCCGGTGTCAGTGTTGACGGAATGGATGTATTAAAGGTTTATGAGGCAGCAGCTGAAGCAGTGCAAAGAGCAAGAAAAGGCGAAGGCCCCACCCTTCTTGTCCTTGATACTTACAGATATGCAGGCCACTATGTAGGCGAACCTGAAGGTTACAGGACTGATGAAGAAATCGAATCTTATAAGAAAAAAGATTGTATCTTAAATTTTAAAAAGTATCTTATAGAAAATAAATATCTGGATGAAAACGAATATAAAATAATTGATGAAAATGCCAAAAAAGATTTGGAAAAAGCTATAGAGTTTGCAGATAGCAGCCCTCTTCCAAATATTTCAGATATTGATACAGATGTTTTTGTATAGATATTGTTATTAATTAAGGATAATTTCTTAAAATTTTTATTTTTTAAACATAATATTAAATTAATAAATTAAAACGGGAGTATTGAATGGAAAGATTATTAACATATAAAGCTGCTATCAATGAAGCTATCGTAACCGCAATGAGGAAAGACGATAATGTAATAATGCTGGGAGAGGATATTGCAGGTGCTGCAGGCAGGGAGAAGCTTGTGGGTGCATGGGGTGGCCCTTATGGTGTGACAAAGGGACTGATAAAGGAATTTGGCGATAAAAGGATCTTTGACACTCCAATTTCTGAATCAGGGTTTTTGGGCGCTGCTATTGGCGCTGCAATGGTTGGAATGCGGCCATTGGTTGAACTTATGTATGTTGATTTTTCAGGAGTTTCATTTGACCAGTTTTTAAATCAAGCCCCTAAATTAAGATTTATGTTTGGGGGACAGGTGACTGTTCCAATAACAGTTAAAACATTAATGGGCGCGGGCTGGAGAAATGCAGGACATCATTCCCAGGTATTGTATTCTTTATTTGCCCATATACCCGGCTGGTATTCTTTGGCACCGTCAACACCTCATGATGCAAAAGGAGGATTGCTTGCAGCTATAAGAAATAATAATCCGGTAATACTTTTCGAGCATAAGATGCTATATAATGTTACCGGAAACGTTCCGGAAGAGGATTACGAGCTCCCGCTTGGTAAGGGCGAGATCAAGAAAGAGGGTAAAGATATTACTATAGTTGCGCTATCCTTTATGGTAAACAGGGCGCTGGCTGTTGCAAACAAGCTTGAAAAAGATAATATAAGCGTAGAAGTTGTGGACCCTATATGGTTGGCTCCCCTTGATGAAGAAATAATTTTAAATTCTGTAAAAAAGACAGGTAAAATATTAATAATTGACGAGGACAACCCCAGATGCAACATGGCAACAGACATTGCGGCGCTGGTAGCTACAAAGGGTTTCGATTATCTGGATGCACCGGTTAAAATATTATCGCCACCCAACACCCCGGTTTCATATAGCCCTGTTCTTGAAGAAGAGTACCTGATCAGTGAAGAAAAAATTGAGAAGGCTGTAAGAGATATCTTGGAATAAATAAGATCAGATGAAGATGTATTGTATTTGAAACAAGAAGCAGAAGACATATACAATAATACGGAATATGCAATATTTCTTGATCCATGTTTCTCAAGTTTTGGTGATATTGTAAATATTATTGGCGTAGCTTTGAAAGATCCTAAAGGTATCAGAGATATTTCTGAATGGTACATGCTTTCCCATACTAATAAGAATTATATAAAGTCTGTTAATGAATACCAATGCGAGCTGGCCCTTGAAAGCTATGCCAAAATATATAATGCTATCGGTAATAAAATAGATGTAGTTTTTGTGTCAGGCACAGATTTTGGGACACAAAATGGCCAGATTTTTTCCGTTGAAAGCTTCAGAGATATCTATAAACCTTACTTAAAGAGGGTCAATGACTGGATACACAATCATACAAAATGGAAAACGTTTATTCATTCTTGTGGTTCGATATATCAATTTATCCCGGATTTCATAGATAGCGGTTTTGATATACTAAATCCTGTCCAAATATCAGCATTCAATATGGAACCGGAAAAATTAAAGAAAGAATTTGGAAAGGACATAACATTCTGGGGTGGAGCAGTAGATTCTCAGAAAACTCTGCCATTCGGAACTCCCAAAGAGGTAAAGGAAGCTGTAAGAAGAAATATAGAAATATTTTTTAATGATGGAGGTTTTGTGTTTGCCAATATACATATCCTTCAGGCCAATATACCCATAGAAAATATTGCAGCAATGATTGAAGTAATACATGAATATAAGTAACTTATTCTGTCAGAATAAATGGAGCGGATAGCTTATCTGGTGTTTTATTTAACCGCACTCAGAATCCTGCCCTGTCAATATGTCTATTCCATGCCCAAGAGGCGGGTAAATTATCTCAAGGCTGTCCTTTACGCCTTTTATACTGCCGGGAAGATTAATTATTAAAGTGCTTTTTCTTATGCCGCTTACCCCTCTTGAAAGAATGGAGCGGGGTGTCTTTTTCTGTCCTTCTATCCTGATGATCTCGCTAAATCCGGGAACTTCCTTTTCAATTATTTCCTTTGTAGCTTCCGGGGTAACATCCCGCAGGGAAAATCCTGTACCCCCGTTGGTCAATATCAAATTTGCTTTTCCATGGTCACAGATTTCCTTTATCCTGTCCCTGATAATATCTGCCTCATCGGGGACAATTGAGTATTCAGCAATATCCCAGCCCTTTTCCTTAAAGAAATCAATTATGTATTTCCCGCTCCTGTCTTCTCTTTCACCCCTGTATCCTTTATCGCTGACAGTTATTACGGCAATTCTGCGGATTGATTTTTCGTTCATGTTTTACCTATTTCTTATAATTTTTTTTAACTTCTATAGAATTTCCAACCTTGATTTTACCCGTTTTTAACACCTTACAGAACAAACCTTCCTTTGGCATGATACAGGAGCCAACCTGGTAATATATACTGCATGGAGCGGCGCATTCTTTGCCTATTTGAGTAATTTCTAAAATTACTTTTTTGCTGCCATTGGCTTCAGGAGTTTCATCAATTATGGCTAAAATATCCCCGACTTTTAACCCGGCTAAATCGACCCCGCGCGTTGTAATGTTTTCACCAAAATCACCCGGACTTGTACTTATAGACCCCTTCTGGTTGAAAGACTCTATGCTCTCACAGGAAAGAAAGCTTACCTGTCTGTGCCAATCGCCGCTATGGGCATCTCCTTCGATACCTGATAGATTGATGAATGCTTCCTGAACAGGTTTTTTCTTTCCGCCTTTTTGTACACTTGTATTTATGGATTCTATTTTACCTCTCATAATCAGATTTTCCGCCTCTTTTTTTTACCAGTTCAATATTGCTTATAACCATGCTTTTCGATAATGCTTTGCACATGTCGTAAATCGTAAGGAGGCTTATACAAACAGCTGACAGTGCTTCCATTTCAACACCCGTTCTGTCATATCCTGAGACAGTTGCAGTTGAAATTATCCTATTTGTATTTTCTTCAATCTGAAAGATTATTTCAATACTTGTTAATTTGATTTGATGGCAAAGAGGTATAAGTTCCCAATTTTTTTTTGCGGCGCTAATGCCTGCAATCTTTGCCGCAGCCAGGACATCACCTTTTTGGATCTCATTTCTTTTAACCCTGGAAATTATTTCTTCATTTAGCAAAATGCAGCCGCTGGCAACGGCAGTTCTCAAAGATTCTTTTTTGTTTGAAATATCAACCATTTTAACTTTGCCGGTGCCGTCTATATGGGTTAATTCATTTATTTTATTCGTCATTTCGTCAGCCATTTTATCTTTTACCCTCCAATCCTGTTCATAAAATCTTTCAATTGAAAATTGATTGAAGCCTTTTCTTTATTAACATACCTGCAGCTCTCTTCCCGGTTTTGGGGTTTCGCTTTTACAAATTCAGCAATTTCAGCTTTTATATCAGCGGCGCAGCGGTTATCCCGCATCTTTTTCTTAATGTCGTATTCCTTATCGGAAAACAAGCACAGCTTTACTGTTCCATATGGAGTGAGCCTTATCCTGTTGCAGTAGCTGCATAAATTTTTATCATTGATAATAAAACCAATAGAACCCCTGGATTGTTTAAACTTGTAATAAAGCGCCGGCCCATTTCCCATCTTATCATTTACCGCATGATATTCACCGATTTTTTTCATGACAGAAAAAATAGTGTCAACAGGATTTAAGCCATGGCCGGGATTGCCGGGCCTTAAATCATTAAACTCAAGGCTGTCAATTCCACCTATAATGCTGCATTCTACAGCTTCCGGGATGCCATCGTTTCCGGCGGGTTGCATCATCTCAATAAATCTTATATGAACAGGTTTATCCAAAGTCATGGCTGCAAAGCCTTTTATGTCTTCTTCATCAAGAAGGCTGGTTATAACCACATTAACTTTAACTGATTCTATGCCAATATTAATTGAATTTGAAATAGCATCCAAAACTCTGTTTATTTCGCCTCCGCGGGTTATTTTTTTGTACTTTTGCCTGTCGAGCGTGTCAAGGCTTATGTTGATGCTCCGCACCGGTATTTTATGCAGTTCATCCAGATATTTATTCAGTAAAATACCGTTTGTAGTGATGGAAATGTCAGTAATATTTTCGATTTTCTTTATTTGTTTTATTAAATCAATAATACCTTCTCTTACAAGAGGCTCTCCGCCCGTAATCCTTATTTTCCTTATCCCCATTTCTGATAAAATACCGGCGGCTTTCAATATCTCTTCAAAGGAAAGCATTTCCTTCCTTTCAATAAGCCTGATACCGCCAGAAGGCATACAGTAAGCGCATCTTAAGTTACACCTGTCTGTAACTGAAAGCCTTAAATAATCTATTTTCCTGTTAAAACTGTCTGTCAGCATTTAATGGCTCCCCCTGAATATATGAACCGAGCTTGCCTTGACAGAAGATAAAACTTTTTTCCCGGGTTCAAGACCCAGTCTGTCAATGGAATTCCGGGTCACAAATGAAACAAGGTTAAACCCGCAATCTATTTCAACTTTTTTAAAGATTCCAAGATCCTGTATTTCAGTAATCTCTCCAATAAAAGAATTCATTGCTGAAGACGACTCAGGATTCATTTCGATGTTATATAAGATTACATCTTCGGGCCTAATTGCTGCGGTGACTTTTGTCCCCTGGTCAACTGGTGCAGAAACTGCAAAGATATCATTTTTACTGCCGTCAATCTTTATCCGGCACACGTTATCCCTGCATTCGGCAACGATCCCTTCGATCAATGTTTCGACTCCAACAAATTTAGCAATAAATTCGCTTGCGGGTTTTCTGAAAACCTCATCTTTTAAACCAAACTGTTCTATCCTGCCTTCATTTACAACTGCAATGGAATCCGCAATTATCATCGCTTCGTTGCGGTCATGAGTCACATAAATGGTTGAGCGCCCTGTAGCCCTGAGTATATCAAATAAGTCATTCCGTAATTCTTCTCTTGAAAGTTGGTCAATGTTTGCAAGCGGTTCATCAAGCAATAAAAGCTTAGGCTCTAAAACCAATGCGCGGGCAAGAGCGACTCTCTGCTGCTCTCCTCCTGAGAGACTCTTGGGATTTCTTTTCAGCAGATTCTTTATTTTTAATTTGTCGATAAGATAGTCAAATATTTCCTTGCTGGCGGAAATTTTTTTACCTCTGAACTCAAGGCCCATCAGTATATTATTGTAAACAGACGTGTTAAAAAGAAGGGGTTCCTGAAATACTGTAGACATTTCCTTCCTTACAATTATTTTATCCACTTCGCTTCCGGTAATCAGTTTATCATTGAAATAAATGCTCCCGCTGTCAGTGCTCTCCAATAAGTTTATCAGTTTGATAAGTGTGGACTTGCCTGACCCGTTAGGGCCTATCAAAACCAATATTTTGTTTTCCTCAGTAAAAAGATGCTCAACTTTTAAGGAAAACCCACTGTTATACTTTTTTTCAAGCCTGATTATCTCCAGAAACTTTGATACCATGTCTTGTTTTCCCTTTGTTGTATTAAAGTTAAAAATAGGTTCACAATGAATGCTAAAATCAGAAGAATTATTACAAGGGCAATTGCCACATCAAAATTGCCCATTCCAACATTCTGGACTGTTGCAGTTGTGAGTACTCTGGTCTGGCCTTTAATATTTCCACCAACCATCGTTGATGCCCCGACTTCAGATATCACGCCGCCAAAACCTGCCATAATCGCCGCAAGGGCCGGCAATTTAGCTTCCTTTAATAAAATCCACAAAACCTGAACTCTGTTAGCTCCTAGAGATAGCGCCTGAAGTTTCAATTTGGGATTGACTTGCTGGATAGCGGCAAGTGTTACCCCTGCGATTATGGGTGATGCTATGAGCACCTGAGCAATTATCATTGCAGTGGGTGTATACATTATTCCCAGGATACCGAGTGGCCCGCTTCGCCAGAGCATTATACTTATAAAAAGACCTGCTGCAACAGGCGGCAGACCC
>Ga0182021_10003160_pt1 | contig 19374 bp, 17 predicted proteins | sample 612E3MmetaG_FD_120493 | JGI IMG/M metagenome (GOLD analysis project Ga0182021, IMG submission 120493) | Permafrost microbial communities from Stordalen Mire, Sweden - 612E3M metaG (Illumina Assembly) | ecosystem: Environmental > Terrestrial > Soil > Wetlands > Permafrost | place: Sweden... | reverse complement strand
GCGCCCAGATTCGGGAAAATCAGCTTCACCAACTGGAGAACACCATCCAAATGGGGCGCAAGGAGGGCATGATCCTGATGGATAATTGCCTCTACGATCTCTATTGCAAGTGCCTCATCACCTACGACACCGCCCTGAGCCGCGCCCGGCACCCGGATCAAATCACCCGCAAGAAGACCTGAGCCGCTTAGCCGTGGCAATTCAGTTGAAAATGGGGAGCACACGCCTCCGGTGTGTGGTTTGCGGCGTCGCGCCGCAAACTTTTCTCCGCCTGACTGAACCCCCCAAACGGTGAGGGATCAGCGGAAGGAGGAAGCCGACGGCGGGACGCCGTCGGCAGCACGCGGGACGCGTGCGCTCCCCGCTCCCAACTGAACTGTTACGGGTTAGCCGGGTTTAGGCAACACGCGCGGTCATCCGTGACACCCCGCCCGCAGCTATGTCAAATTGATTGTATGACGGACCATACGGGCGAGCTTGTGCGCCGAATCGTCACGCTGACGCTGCTGATCGGCGCGGGGGGCTTCGTCGTCGTTCGCTCGGTCATCAGGGCCGATGACCCGGCGCGCATGGTTTTTAAGTGGTTCGTGACTCTGGGGGTTATGGTGTTCCTGATCCGGGACGCTATCCCGCAAGTACTCCGGGAGGACCTGACAGCCCTGTATGGTCTGGGATTGGTGCTGATTTGCGCGCTGGTCATGATCGCGACCTGGCGGCACACCCTCGCCGCCCTCTTCGTCGCCCCCTTAGGAGCGCTGTATGACGGCGGCCGAGAACCCCCGGAACCTCGCCCGGCCTATTCCGTGGCCCTTGCCCGGCAAAAGCAGGGCCGATACCTCGAGGCCGTAGCTGAGATTCGCCAGCAACTCGATCGGTTTCCCACCGACCTCGAAGGCCACCTCCTGCTGGCCAAAATCCAGGCCGAAGACCTCAAAGACCTTCCCGCCGCCGAACTGACCGTCCAGCGTTTCTGTGAGCAACCGGGCCACGCGCCCCAGAATATCGTCTTTGCCCTCTACTCGCTCGCCGATTGGCATCTGAAAATCGGCCAGGACCCTGAGGCGGCCCGCCGGGCCCTGCAGAGAGTTGCTGATTTATTGCCCGACTCGGAATTTGCCTTGGGCGCGGCACAGCGGATCGCGCATCTGGCCACTGCGGAAAAGCTGCTGTTGCCGCACGAGCGGAAACAATTCATTGTGGCCGAGGGCGTGAAGAACCTCGGGCTGCTGGCCAGCCAGGAATATCTCAAACCAGCGGGACCGGACCCGGCTCAGATAGCAGCCGAATACGTGAAGCACCTGGAACGGCATCCGCTGGACAGTGAGGCGCGCGAGAAGCTGGCCGTCATCTATGCCGACCATTACCAGCGCCTTGATCTGGCCGCTGACCAGTTGGAGCAATTGATCCAGGAACCGCACCAGCCGGCCAGGTTGGTCGTTCATTGGCTGAATTTGCTCGCCGATTTGCAGGTCCGTCACGGCGCCGGTTACGAAACGGTGCGGCAGACCTTGCAGAGAATCGTGGATCTCGACCCGCATCTGGCCGCCGCCGAAATCGCCCGGCATCGCCTGGCCCTGCTCAACCTGGAACTGAAGGCCAGAGAAAAGAGCCAGGCGATCAAGCTGGGTTCGTACGAACAGAACATCGGTCTGAAACAAGGCCGATCGGGAGGCAACCTGCCGGCTGACCCCGCGCGCCCTTAGCCCGCCTCTTTCAGCCTCGAGCAGCCGCCAACCCCACCGCGCAGCCCCCGCAAACGCCCCGCGCCTGCACCCCCTCATTTAAGCTCATTAACTCATTTAGCCCAGTCAACCCACCCAGGCCATGCCGCGCCGGGAAATACCCGGGGGCGGGGCTTAGCGTGCCAGCCCGATGGCGATCTGCTTTTCGATTTCGTGTGTCAGCGGAATATCCGAACCGCCGCCCATGGTCCGCGCCTGCACAATTACCGACGTGATGTTCGGGTCCACTGCTTCCACCCGCACCCAAATCCGTCGCTCATTGACTTGGCCTTCAATCGTCTTCACTTCGTTGGTTCCCGGATTGATCGTGCTCTCGCGGGCGATGGTCCCGAGCCTACCGATCACGTCCACGGAGGCCGCATAGACCTGGCTCATCGAGCGTTGATAACGCCCCTCGAGCTTATCGTTAACCAGCGGCCACGCTGCCGTTCTTCCATCGTTCACCGTTTGGACGCAGCCGACCGCAATAATGAGAGTTCCGAGTAAAGCAGCAAACATCTTGGTCTTCATGCTCGCTATCCAAGCACATTTCCCCGCGCGGTCAAGCCTCCATTTCCCCCAGTTCGCCAGCCCTGGCAACCGCCAGCATCACTCAATACTCTTCGGTCATCTGCTCGCAGCCATGCGCTGGGTTGGGAGTCAGCTTCCGCCCTTTGCTGTCCACCACCCAATCCAGAACCTTCAGCAGCACCTGAACGAGCAGGTTGGGGACCGCCTCCGGCACTTCGATGACGTCCAAATCCTCCTTCCGCCCCATCATCCTTCTCAAGGCCGGCCTTCTTTTTCCGCTCGCATCCGCCGGGAACATTCCAGCATCCTGCCGAGCTAACGCATGGACACCGTCAAGGCAAGTCGGCCGCCCCAAACCGATCCCGGCAGCGCCGGCGACATCACGCATTTGCGCCAGCTCACGCGCCAGCAATGGCGCTCGGGCATAGCCGCCTGGCTCGGCTGGACCTTCGATGGTTTGGACATGCACCTCTATACCCTCATCGCCGCGCCCTTCGTCGCACAGTTGATCGGGGCTGGCAGCACAACCGACCCGCGCGTGGGTCGCTACGGCTCCATCATCCAGGGCGCCTTTATGCTGGGCTGGGCGCTGGGCGGCGGATTCTTCGGGCGCATCGGCGACCGACTGGGCCGCGCGCGGGCGCTGAGCCTGACCGTCCTGACCTACGCCGCCTTCACCGGGCTGTCCTTCTTCGCGCAGGCCTGGTGGCACCTGCTGATCTTACGATTTCTGGCCGCGCTGGGCATCGGCGGCGAATGGGCCGTGGGTGCATCCTTGCTCTCGGAAACCTGGCCGCGCCGGTGGCGGCCTTGGATCGCGGCCGTCCTCCAGACGGGTGTAAATGTCGGTATCCTGGTTGCCGGATTGGCGAATTTTATCCTGGCCGCCGCCCCGCCGCGGTATCTATTCCTGGTGGGCGTGTTGCCGGCGCTGCTGGTTTTCTGGATTCGCCGGGCCGTGCCGGAACCGGACGAGTGGCGTTCCGCCAAAGAGCAGGCGCACGACCACGAGCCAAGCGTGCGCGATCTGTTCCGCGGCGAGGTGCGGGGTATCACGATCTGGGTCTCGCTGGTCTGCGGCGTGTCGCTCACCGCCCATTGGGCCTTCATGTTCTGGCATCAGCAACACCTGCGGAACCTGCCGGACGTGTTGAATTGGACGGCGGAACAGAAAAACAAGCTCGCCAGCGCGGGAATGTACCTGGTGATCGGCTCTTCCATCCTGGGCAACTTCTTCGCCGGCGGCTTGGCGCGGCGAATCGGCTACCGCGCCACCATCGTCGGTATGTTCCTGGCCTACTTCTGCGTCATGTTCGGCGCGTACTATATCCCGCGCGACCACCAGACCCTGCTGTGCTGGTTCCCGTTGATCGGCTTCTGCCAGGGCGCCTTTGCCCTGTTCACCATGTATCTGCCGCCGTTATTCCCCACCCTGTTGCGCACGACGGGCGCGGGGTTCTGCTACAACATCGGGCGCATCACGGCTGCTTTCGGCACCGTCTTCTTTGGTCTGTTCTCAAAGGTGGGCGACCACCGCATCGCCCTGTTCTATGCCGGGTTCCTCTTCCTGCCCGCCGCCGGCATTGCCATGTTCCTCCCGCGCGCTCGGGATTAGCTCCCGGCGGCAAAAAGGGCATCCGCGCTGGCGGACACCCTGGGCAAACGTGGCTACGAATAGTGAGCTATTCGCTCTTTACGCGATAGAAGGTGCGTGCGCTCGGGGTGATGCTGAACACCCCGTTGGGAGCGATGTTCGTCGCCGCGCGCGCCCACCCGGCCAGAGGGGCGTTGACGGTCGGCGAGGTCAGCAGGACGAACTGCGAGCCGCCGCCGCCCGAGTAGCTAATTGCGTAGCTGTTACCGGCGGCCGGCGCGATGCGGAGGGTGGTCGGAGCAACGGATACGGTAACCTGCACGTTCGCCAAAGCTACCGTAGTGGCCTGATTAGTGCCCGGAGGCGAGAAGGCGCGCCAGCACCCCGGCCAGTCGTCCAGGTAATAGAGGTTGCCCACTGCGTCCCAGTCGGCATCTGTGTCCATGTGGTGCGTTGGGTCACTCGTCAGTCCGCTGGGATACGAAACCCCCAGGTCGAGATTGGTGACGATGGTTCCGTCGGCGGCGTTGAGGATCTTGATATTACCGCTGGTATAGTTGTACCAGTTGTCCCCGTAGCCCCAGAAACAGGCGGCCACATAGGTCCCGGTCGGATCCACAGCAATGCCATGGCCTCCGCAATAGTCGTCGCCAGGGCCTGCGACCCAATCGGCCGCGTATTCCGGCAAACCGCTATTCGTCGAAGGATCATAGGCCGGGAAACGGAACACGAGGGCGTCGGAGTAGCCTTGGTTCGCCTGGCTCTGGAGCGTGTAGATGTTACCGGCCTTGTCCAAGGCCACCGAGTAGGGGGCCACGTCCATCCCAGACGAAGCGCTAACTCCTACGACCTGCGTTCCGGCGCTCGGGTCAAACGTGCCATCAGGCTTTACGAAGAATTTGCTAATGCCAAAAGTGCCATAGGCGTCGGCCGCCCAGAGAACAGTGTTGGTGCCCTGGCCGACAAGCCAGAACCCGTTCCAGTTTCCCAGTGATCCGTCGGTGGGCGCGGCGAACACATACAGCATCGAGTTGCTCGAAATGGTCCCATCAAAACGGTAGATGTCCCCGTAGTACCATATATCCTCCACATACACGTAATCATCGTCCGACACGCGGATTTTCCAGGGTCCAAAAGATTGACCGTTCCAGGCAACACCCCCGTCGGAGAACCCGCCTTCATCGGCATAGCTGCCATCGGCATTCAGCTTCTGGACGCCGATCAGGTCGCCCAGGGAGGAACCGGGGCCAGCATACGAGTTGCCGACGAATACCCGCCCGTAGTAGGGTCTGTTGGTGTTCCGGTCAACGGCGATGCCGCATGAGTCGTAAACGTAATTCCCGATGTTGTTATCGTCGGTGATCTTAGTCCAGCCAGAGTAGCCGGTGGACGCGGCGGTAATGCTCACCGAGTAATTCCCTCCCGGGGCGTTGGCGCCGCCGTCGGCCTTGCCATCCCAGACCGCCGTGTTGGTGCCCCGCGTGGTGCCTGCGCCGCTGACGATGCTAATGGTCCGCACCGCCGTTGCGCCGGAGAGGATTTTGATGGTGACGCCCGCGGAAGCGGGTTCGTTAAGGATATAGCTGATATTGACGCCGGTCCCCTGGGCGACCGCGAGGTTGGTCATGCCGCCATTGATCTTCACATTGGAGGCATAAACATTGGCATGGGCGGACGGAGCCGCCGCGGCGAGAGCCAACGCGAGCGCCAGCCCGGCGAGGGTCGAATTACTTGGTCGGTGCTTCGGGATGTTCATGATTCAGGTCTTTCAGTTTTGTGCATTTAGACCGCACGGCGCATTCGTCACCCGCACTGGTACACGTCTAGCACTCCGGGGAAAAGATGCAAGCGGCAATGTGAATTGCCGAACGCGCGGCGGAAGGAGCTTGAAAACTGCGAGGAAGGCGGGGATAATCCGGCCATGGCATTGACGGCAGAGGACGCGGGGCGGCAGGCGGGCCGAGAGTCCGGTCCCCCACGAACCGGTTTTGACGCCCAGACGGGTGCGCGCGGGCGCTGGACGAGCTTGCTCCCATGAAGAACATTGTGCTGTTTGGCGGCGGCCCGCACGCTCGTTACTGTATTGATACCATCGAAAAGGAAGCGAAGTACAATATTGTAGGCATTACAGATCCTTACAAAGAGGCGGGAACCGACCTGTACGGATATAAGATCATCGGCCGCCAGGAAGACCTGCGGCGGCTCATCCGCGAGTATGACATCTATGGCGGGCTCATCACAATTGGCGACAACTGGATCCGCAAACATGTCTTTGACGTAATTCGATCCATTAAGGGGGATTTTGTCTTTGTGAATGCGATTCACCCCTCCACTCTCATTGGCCGGGATGTTGAATTGGGTGTAGGAATCCTGCTCATGGCCGGTTCCATTATCAATCCCGGGACCCGGATTGGGGACTTTTGCTTTGTCGCCACCGGCGCGCAGGTCGAACACGACAACATCATGCACGATTTCTCCAGTATTTCGGCGGGCTCCATTACCGGAGGAAGAGTTGAAATTGGCAGATTTTCGGCAATTACTCTTGGGGTCACGGTAGTAGATCGGCTGAAAATTGGTGAGAACTCGGTGGTGGGGGCGGGTTCTTTGGTCCTGGAAGATGTCCCGGACAACGTGCTGGTGTATGGCTGTCCGGCAAAAATCATCCGAAGCCGCAAACCCGGGGAAAGGTTCTTGAAATCCGGATAAGGAAGCGACCCTGAGGCCATGACCCCGATGCAAGAAGTCAACTCCAACCAGAAAGTTCTGGAAAAGGAATTCCTCTTCGTGATTGGATCACCGCGCAGCGGCACGACATGGTTGCAGTTGATGATCGGAGCGCATCCGTCGGTCTGTGCCACGACCGAATTGCGGCTCTACAACAAGTACACCGCGCCCTGGCTGCAGGCCTGGAAGGAAGAAGCGCCGCTGACCGAGGCGGCCAAGCATTATCTGGGCCTGCCGGTCTTGTGGACAGAAGCCGAGTTCCACGATTTCTTGAAAGGCTTCCTCGAGCGGGTTTACACGAAGGTGATCGCCGCCAAGCCGGAGGCAACCCATATCCTGGATAAACACCCGCAGTATTCCCAATTCGTTGAAGACATCCGCCTCTTTATTCCGGGGGCGCGGTTCATTCATCTCATCCGTGATGGCCGCGACGTCGCCGTTTCGCTGTCGGCGGCCAGCCGCCAGATGGGCTGGTTCGCTCGCGAAACGCTGCCGGGCTATGGGGCGTTTTGGAAGCGCGAGCTCCTGGCGGCCCGAAAAGCCAAGGCATACGCGGGCCTCTACCTGGAGTTGCGGTATGAGGATCTGCTGGCTGCGCCGACCACTGTGCTCAAGACCGTCTTCGGGTTTTGCGGGTTACCCGCCAGCGATGAGTTGGTGGCGACGATTGTCGAGCAGCACAAATTCGAGAACCTGAAGCGGTCACGCCCCACCCCCGCCAAGGACGTGCAGGCGCCCCAAGGGCACTTTCGTCAGGGAAAGGTGGGAGGCTGGCGTCAGGAGTTTTCGGCGCTGGAACGATATCAGTTCGACCGGGTGGCCGGTGACCTGCTGCGCGAGCTGGGGTATGCGCAAAACGGCTGGTGGGCCACGGGACCGCACCAGAGAGCCTGCCTGCCGCTGGCGGCGGGCGTCCAGAAACTCTATCAACGCGCCGCGCAAGCGGGCGCCGTCCTGCTCGGCCGCACGACAGGGCCAACGCAAGCATGAGTTAGGCGTTAAAGCGTTGGCTTGTGATCCCGCCGCTACACGCCAGGCAAACTAAAGCTCGAACTCCACCCCTTAAGACGCCGCGACAATGCTCAAAGCGAAAACTAGCGACCTCGCCCTGTTTGGTGGAAAGCCTGCCTTTGCGGAGCCCTTCCACGTCGGCCGGCCCAACACAGGCCGCCGTGAACGGTTCTTGCAGCGGGTGAACGACATTTGGGATCGGCGCTGGTTCACCAATCAGGGACCGTACGTCCGTGAATTCGAGGAAAAGCTGGGCGACCTTCTGGGTGTCAGGCATTGCATCCCGGTCTGCAATGGCACGATCGCCATGGAACTGGCGATTCGCGCTCTTGGCCTGCGCGGGGAGGTCATCGTGCCTTCGTTCACCTTCATCGCCACCGCGCACGCGTTGCAGTGGCAGGAAATCACGCCGGTGTTTTGCGACATCGCCCGCGCGACCCATAATCTCGATCCCGCGCGTATCGAGCAAATGATCACGCCGCGCACCTCCGGCATCATCGGCGTGCATATCTGGGGCCGCCCCTGCGAGGTGGAACCGTTAACCCGGATCGCGCGGCGGCACAACTTGAAGCTGCTGTTTGACGCGGCGCATGCCTTCGGATGCACGTGCGGCGGGCGGGCAATCGGGAATTTCGGCGATGCGGAAGTCTTCAGTTTTCACGCGACCAAGTTTTTCAACACGTTCGAAGGCGGCGCCATTGCCACGAACAACGACGAGTTGGCGGCCCGCATCCGGCTGATGAAGAATTTCGGGTTCCAAGGCTACGACAATGTCATTTACCTCGGGACCAATGGCAAGATGACGGAAATCTCGGCCGCGATGGGATTGACGGGATTGGAAAACCTGGAGGAGGTCGTCGCCGTCAACCGCCAGAACTACTATACCTACCAGCGAGTCCTGGGCGATGTCCGCGGCCTGAGCCTGGTCAGCTATGACGAACGCGAGCGGCATAACTTCCAGTATATCGTCTTCGAGGTGGACGCGGAGGCCGCCGGGCTGAGCCGTGACCAACTCGTGGCGATGCTGAACGCCGAAAATGTGCTGGCCCGAAGGTATTTCTTCCCCGGCTGCCATCGCATGGTGCCGTATCGCTCTTGTTTCCCCCACGCCGGGCTGCTGCTGCCGGAGACGGAGCGCTTGACGGCGCGCGTGCTGAGCCTGCCCAACGGCACGAGCGTGAACGCCGCCGACATTGAGACTTTCGGTGGCCTGATTCGATTCGCCATTGACCACAGTGCGGAGATCCGGCGGGAACTCTTGGCGCGCCAGCCGCCGAAACCCTAATCCGCGCCGGGTGATGAAAGCCAGCGTCTCGCTGATTACCTACAATCAGGCTGCGTTTATCGCGCAAGCCATCGAAAGCGTGCTGGAGCAGCAGACCACTTTCGACTTCGAGTTGCTGATTGGGGAGGATGATTCCAGCGATGGGACCCGGGACATCGTCAGGCAATACCAGGCGAGGTATCCGGGCCGGATCCGGCTTTTCCTGAACGACCGCAAGAACGTGGTCTATGTCAACGGAAAGCCGACCGGCCTGTGGAATTTCGCCAACAATATTCGCAATACCCGAGGCGAGTACGTGGCCCTCCTGGAAGGAGACGACTATTGGACTTCCCCCCTCAAGCTGCAAAAGCAGGTTGATTTCCTGGAACACAATCGCGACTGCGCCCTCTGCTTTCATAACGTGCGGGTTTTGCACGAAAGCGAACCCAGCCGTATCGAACTCCACTATACTGGGGCGGTGCGCGAGCGGTATGAACTCGCAGACCTCCTCAAAGGGAATTTCATGCACACCTGCTCGGTCGTGTTCCGCTCGCGACTGTTTGCGGATTTTCCCTCGTGGTTTTTCAAGTGCCCGCTCGGCGACTGGCCGCTGCACGTGCTCAACGCGCAGCATGGCCGCATCGGGTATTTGGACGAAGTGATGGCGGTATATCGCAAACACGCCAAGGGTGTCTGGTCGGCGCAGACGCAGGTACAGATTCTGGCCGAATCCATACGCACGGCCCGATGGATCCGGACCAGCCTAACGCAGCCCCAGCGGAAGCATCTCGACGATGGTGTGACCCGGTGGTATCGGGATGTGATAGACCTTTGTCGTGCCCAAGGCGATGCCAAGGGTGCTGGCCGGTTTGCCGCCGCCTATCTTAGACGCTTTCCCCTCCGCCGTGACATTGGCCGTTGGTATCTGGTGAAGCTCATGATCCGCGCCGCGTTCCGGCGTTGACGATGGTTTACAGTCCCGCGCGAAGCCATCTCCCCTTCAGCTTCCGGTCTCGACCAACCCAAACCGCCGTCCTCCTTGGCGGCGGAAAGCAACTGTGGAAGAAGCAAGCCCGCACGTTTGAAAATCCCCGTTACTTTGGCTCGACCGGCGGCGCCTTCAATCGCCGGGCCACTTCCCGCAGCAGCTTCTGGTACTTGGGGCCATGCCACTTGCTGATGGTTATTTCGTCCTCAACCGGCTCGCCTTCGTTCCGCACCAGGGTTGCGCTGCATTCGAGTTTGTATCCGCCGCCCGACAGCTCAATCAAGGAAACCCTGGCCCGCTCGCGGATGCGCGAGCCCATCCAGTTCCCGTAGGCGACGTTGCTCATTGCCGAGCCGTCCCTCACGAAGGTCAGGGTGGTGTAGCCCCGGTCAGCCACTTTGTAGCCGTGGTCGTGAAAGACCTCCGCCGTGACGTCGCTAACCCGCTCGATCGGGACGCCTCGGATTTCAACGGAGCCTAGCACGGGCAAAGCCCGTTTGCCGATGCTACTGCAACCGGCGCCCGCCAAACCGCCCAGGCCAACGGCCAGTACCAGCGCCAAACCTGCCGCCAGTTGTCCGCCAGGTCGGCTGGCTTCTCTCATTTGCTCAAGATTCATCAGGGTGCCTTTCGGTCAGAATTCCAGCCGCACATCGCCAAGCCGCGCGGCGACTTCGCTCAGCAACCGGGCCTCGTCCGCCAGGCCGCTCGCGCCGAACGTTACGCTGAACCGCAGGTAAGCGCCAGCCTCATCCCACGGCACCGTCGAAATGAGCTTCTCGGTGATCAGCCACTGCGAAACGTGTTCGGCGCTGGGGAACACGATGCGCCCGCCGGCTTGGTTGACAGCCGCCTTGGGCGCTTTCACGTAGAGAAAGAAGGAGCCTTTCGGCTTTCGGGCCTGGAAACCGGCGCCCGTCAGCGCCTGCACCAGCCCGTCCATCCGCCGCGAATACTTCGCCGCAATCCGGGCAGTGATCTCTGGATGGTCCAAGCTGTAGGCCACGGCATGCTGGATCGCCAGGAACTGGCCGGAGTCCGTGTTGTCCTTCACGTCGCCGTAGGCCCGCACCAGCAGCTCGTTGCCGGCCACAAAGCCGCACCGCCAGCCCGTCATGTTGAACGACTTGCTGGCTGAGTGCAGTTCCACGCCGACCTCCTTCGCCCCGGGCGTCGCCAGGAAGCTCAACGGCCGGCCCTCGAATACGAGCGCCGCGTAGGCCGCGTCGTGAATCACCACCAGCCTGTGCTTCCGCGCAAATGCCACCACCTGCGCGAAGAACTCCGGTGTCGCGCTCGCGCCGGTCGGGTTGTTCGGATAATTCAGCACCAGCGCCTTGGCCCGCTGCAACACCTCCGCCGGCACTGAGCCAAGGTCCGGCAGAAACCCGTTGTCCTCCCTCAGCGGCAGGTTATGCACCCGCCCACCGAGGTACTTCGCGTGGGTGCCGAACACCGGGTAGCCCGGCACCGTCATCAGCACGTAATCGCCCGGGTCAATGAGCGCCGCCGGCAGAATCGAAAGCGCCGCCTTGCTCCCGATCGAGTGGATCACTTCTGTGTCCGCGTTGATTCCTTTGACGCCGCACACGCGGTCCACGTAGCGCGCCGCCGCCGCTTTCAGAACCGCGTCGCCATTGTCCGCATAGCCGCGGTTCTCCGGCTTGCGCGCCTCAGCACAGAGCTTCTTCACCACTGCCGGGCGCGCCATCTCATCGGGCTCTCCGATGCCCAGGTCAATGATCTCCGTGCCCGGATGGGCCGCCATGGCCGCGCGTTTGGCCCGTTTGATCCGCTCAAATTTATAGATCGCGTCCGACTTGCCGTATTGCCGGCCGCCAATCCGCTCCGCAAAAAGCTCCTGAATGTATGAATCGGGCATAATCTGAGCTGGCCCGCACCCAAACCAGCGTCAGGGACCGGGCCTCGCTTCAGGCCTGCACCCTATCCCAGTCCACGGGCTGATGCAAGCCGCCGCCAGCGTTCAGATCAATCGGCCGTAGGTTTGAATCATCCACATCACCGTTCTCATGCTGTTCAGGAGCGAGCCGTCGCTGATGGATCCGGCGGTCTCGATGACGAGGCCGCGAGTGGAGCGGGCTTCCTCAATGTACCGGCGGACCTCGACGATAATCTCGTCCTCGTCGTTGCGCGTACATGTCGGGCGTGAGCATCTGGCAGTTGTCGTCACGACTTATTTGCGCTGCGCAACGCCACACCGCGTCCGCAAGGCCCTCGCGCCGGCACTCCGGCGTTGACTCTCGGCCCATCGCCGGAGATGCTCAGCCGATGACCGGAATCTGTTAACCAATCTCGCGACCCGCGCATTTCTCAGGCAAAGCATCTGAATGGACCGTTCGTAATCAAAGACCCACGAAAAGCTCATGCCCAATCCGGCCCGGACCTTCACCTGGTTAGATACGACCGTCGTGGTGGTCTATTGCGTGGGCATCATGCTCTTTGGGCTTTGGATCTCGCGCAAGACGCGCACCAGCGGCGGCTATTTCCTGGGCGGCCGACAGTTGCCCTGGTGGATCATGATCGGCCAGGCCTTTGGCACGGGCACCCACGCGGAGGGGCCGGTGGGGCAGGCGGGAGCCGCCTGTCAACATGGCTTTGCCACGATCTGGTATCAGTGGAAGAACATGATGGCCACGCCCTTCTATTGGCTGATGGCCCCGTGGTATCGCCGGACCAAACGGACCACCCTTGGCGAGATTGTGGAAGACCGCTACGGGCGGCTGTTGGGCATTCTCTATTCCGGGTTTGCCATCGCGTATTTCGTGCTGAACCAGGGGGCGATGCTCAAAGGCGCTGGCAAGGTCATTGCGATGGCGACGGCCAATGCCGTGACCCCGAACGAGGTGGTCCTGAGCATGACGGCGGCTTTCCTGATCTACAGCTTCTTCGGCGGGCTGGTGGCGGCGGCCTATACGGACTTCATTCAAGGGTTCCTGATCATCGTGCTCTCCTTCCTGCTCCTCCCGTGGGGCCTGAAGGAAGTGGGCGGCATGGCTGGGATGCGGCAATGCCTGCGCCCGGAATTCTTCCAGCTCTACAACCAATTCAGCCAGATTGATCTGACCATGATTGCCATGCTCACGCTCAACGGGCTGGTCGGTATCACCGCCCAGCCGCACATTCTTACCATGTGCGCCACCGGTCGCACCGAGCGGGCCGGGCGCGTGGGCCAAACGTATGGCTCATTTGTGAAGCGTTTTTGCACGATCGGCTGGGCGCTGACGGGAGTGATTGTGGCGGCGATGCTCTGCCAGCGCCACGAAACGCTCACCGACCAGGAACAGGCCTTCGGCTACGCCTGCCTGCACCTGCTCGGGCCGGGATTGACCGGTCTGTTGGTGGCCTGCGTCCTGGCCGCCAATATGTCCGCCTGCTCCAACTTCATGGTCAACATCGGCGCCTTGTTCACCCGCAACTTTTACCTCCGCTTCTTCCGGCCACAGGCCGCCGACCCCGAACTGCTATGGGTGGGCCGGATTTCCGGCCTGGGGCTCACGCTGTTCGGCGTCGGCTTTGCCTTGATTATCAAGGAGGTGCTGCAAACCTTCCTGTTCAACGAAACTCTGCCCGCTTTTATGGGCATCATGTTCATGGGTGGAATTCTATGGCGGCGCGCGAATCGCCACGGGGCGGCGGCGTCCATTGTCACCGGTTTTGTCGTGTATTACTTGCTCAACCATCGCCGGACCGGAGAATGGCATCTGGTGTACCGGTGGGAGGCTGCGCCTTTCGGTTGGGCCATGTTGGCGGGCTCAGTGGCGCTGATCGTGCTGAGCCTGGCCACCCGGCCCGAACCTTCGCAGCGGATCGAAGAGTTCTTCGAAAACCTCCGTCGCACCAGCGACGATGAAAACCACCCGCCCGGCCAGGTCGCGCCGCTGGCCGCGGATCGAGGTCAAGACCTGCTGCTCTTCGACGTGCCCGGGTGGTTCACCCGCGAGCGCTGGCGCGGCTGCTTCGCCCGCTACCGGGAGGACTTGGTTGGGTTCGGCCTCGCCTGGCTGTCGGTCGTGCTGATCATCGGCCTAGCGTGGGGCATTATGCAGATTGGCGCCGGCTGAACCTCGCATGGAACTACTGTCCCCAGAAGAGATTCGGCACGCCGTTACCCTCGCCCTCGCCGAGGACATCGGCCGCGGTGATGTGACCACCCTCGCCACCATTCCGGAAACCGCCACCGCCCGAGCCGTGCTCCGCGCCCGCGAGCCGATGGTGGTCGCCGGTCTCGCCCTGGCCGAAGCCGCTTTTTGCGAACTCTCCCCTGACGTGCAAGTTGCCCGCATGGCCCAGGACGGCCAGCAGGCCGCGGAGGGCCAATCCCTGTTGACCATCGCCGGCCCGGCGCGCGCCCTGCTCAGCGCCGAGCGCGTCGCCCTGAACTTCGTCCAGCGGCTTTCCGGCATCGCCACGTTGACCGCCCAATTCGTTGACGCCGTGAAGGGTACCCGCGTGCAGATTCTCGACACCCGCAAAACCACCCCCGGCTGGCGGCGGCTGGAGAAATACGCCGTCGGCTGCGGCGGCGGCCGCAACCACCGCTTCGGCCTGTTCGACATGGTCCTCATCAAGGACAATCACCTGGTGGCGCTGGGGAACGAGTATCGTAACCCGGTGACCGCCGCCGTTGGGCGCGCGCGCGCGGCTTGCCCGCAGCTTAAGATCGAAGTCGAAGCCGACACGCTCGAACAAGTCGAGCAGGCCGTCGCCGCGGGCGCCGACCTCGTGCTGCTGGACAATATGAACCTGATTCAGTTGCGCCTAGCCGTTCAGAAGTGCCAAGGCCGCGTCCAAACCGAGGCCAGCGGCGGCGTAACGCTGGCCGGCGTTCGCGCCATCGCCGAAACAGGCGTGGATTTCATCTCGGTCGGCGCCCTTACCCATTCCGCCCGCGCGGTGGACATCGGCCTCGACTTTGAGCTTTGAAAGCTTGCGCGCACGTCCTGGCCCGGATATTTCATGCTCCGATGGAAATGACAACCGTGCGCCGCGTGAGGGCACGCGGCCTACCAGCGCCCGCCCCTGCTCCTGTAGGCCGCGTGCCCTCACGCGGCGTTTCGGCGTGCGAAATGTCCGGGCTAGTCTGACCCCACAACGATCTGGCTTATGAGGCAAGGCAACGCCCCTTCCCTGAGCATTGACGCGCAAATCCTCAATGCCCTGCGCGCCGCCGGTGACGGCGCCGTGTCCGGCACCCAGCTTTCCCAGGAACTGGGCCTCAGTCGCGCCGCCATCTGGGCGCGCATCGAGGAACTCCGTGCCCTCGGCTACGATATCGAGGCCAGCCCCCACCGGGGTTATCGCCTGCTCAGCGCGCCGGACGTGTTGCACGCCGACGACCTGATCTCGCGCCTGGGCGAGACCCGGGTCATCGGCCGCGACATCCGTGTCTTCCACGAAACCACCTCCACCAACGATGTCATCGAAAAGCTGGCGCACGACGGCGTCAGTGAAGGCGTTGTGGTTTTCGCCGAGTCGCAGACCCGCGGCCGGGGGCGGCTGGGGCGAAAGTGGATGTCACCCGCTGAAAAGGGCCTTTGGTTTTCCGTGCTGCTCCGGCCCAATCTACGCCCGCACGAAGCCACCCGGCTCACCGTTGCGTCGGCGACTGCGCTGCGGCGGGCCCTCGAAGCGTACACCGGTCTGAAGCCGGAAATCAAATGGCCCAATGACATCCTGGTTCATGGCCGAAAGGCGGCGGGCATTCTCACCGAGTTGAGCGCCGAGTTGGACCAGGTCAAACACCTCATCCTCGGCATCGGCGTGGATGTCAACCTTAACCCGGGTGACTTTCCGCCCGAGCTGCGCCGGGTGGCAACGTCCCTCAAAATCGAGCTGGGCAAACCCGTTTCGCGCCCTGAGCTGGCCGTAGCCATCCTCCGCGAACTGGATCATGATTACGCCCGCGTTGCCGCCGATCATTTCTCCGCGGTGGCGGACGAGTGGGAGGCCCATTGTGTCACCCTTGGCCATCAAGTCGTCATCCAAGTGGGCGAGCGCCAAATCCGCGGCCGCGCCGAGGCCCTGGGCGAGGATGGCACCCTGCGGCTGCGCACCGACTACGGCCACCTTGAGCGCATCGTCGGGGGAGATGTGACGGTCGAGAAAGGATGAAATGCTGCTCCTGCTCGACATTGGCAATACCCACACGCACCTCGGCCTGGCCAACACTCGCCGGGTGGTCAGGCAAGCCAACATCCCGACCGCCGTGTGGTTTGACGGAACCGCGGAGAAGCTCCTCGGCCGGTTCGTCGGCCGCGCGCCCCTGGAAGGCGCCGCCTTCTGCAGCGTCGTGCCGCGCGCCAGCCCTCTCGCTCACCAGGCCCTCAAGCGTCTCTGGCATCTGCCCGGCCTCGAGCTCACGCCTAAGACTCTGCGCGGTGTCGGAATTGACTATCCGAAACCGGGCACCATCGGGCCTGACCGCCTCGCCAATGCGGTGGCTGCGCGCCATCACTTTGGCGTGCCGGTCGTGGTCGTTGACTTCGGCACGGCGGTCACTTTCGACGTGGTGGATCGCGCGGGCAACTACGTTGGCGGAATCATTGCCCCAGGTCTGGCCGCCATGACCGATTATCTGCACGAAAAGACCGCCCTTTTGCCTCGGATCAGGATTCGCGAAATCAAAGGCGCCATCGGCAAGTCCACGGAGCACGCCATGCTCATCGGTGCGGTGCATGGCTATCGCGGTCTGATCCGCGAGTTAATCCTGGAATTGAAGCGGGAACTCAAGGTCCATCGCCTGCCGGTGGTGGCCACGGGCGGTTACGCGCAACTCATCGCCTCCAAACTGCCGGAGATTACCTCCACGGACTCCCTCCTGACCCTCGAAGGCCTCCGCCTCGTCTGGCAGGGGAATCGCTCGGGCGATCCCCTGTAACCTTCACACCGAACCCAAAAACGGCAAGGAGGCCTCAGTACTCTTCGGTCATCTGCTCGCCGCCGTGCGCCGGGTTGGGAATCAGTTTGCGGCCTTTGTTGCCCATACCCTCAAAATGTTCTCTGCTCAGCCCAGTTGTCAACCGCCCCCCGCCCGCGCGCCACTCGTCAGCACCATCAAGGTCGAATTGCGCGCCCTGAAACCCGGGAGGGCGAGCGTCCTCGCCCTCCTGAAGGACACGCGCCCGGCAACTTGCCGCTTGAAACCCGCAGCGTAAAACCCGAAACTGGGGCCCGGATGAACCGCATTGTGGAACGTTTCACCCGCCTCAGAGGCGAGCGCCAGAAGGGCTTCATCGTCTATATCGGTGCGGGCGATCCCAATCTCGAAACCACGCGCCGGCTGGCGCTGGCGTTCGACGCGCTGGGCGTGGATGTGCTCGAACTGGGCGTTCCGTTCACCGACCCTCTCGCCGATGGCCTTGTGAACCAACTGGCCGCCCAGCGTGGGTTGCAGTCGGGCACCACCCCACCCAAGGTCCTGGAAACCGTGGCGGCGATCCGCAAAGAGTCGCAAATCCCCATTGTGCTCTATATCTATTTCAATCTCATCCACCGCTATGGCGTCGAGCGGTTCATCGGGGACGCAGCCAAAGCGGGGGTGGATGGCTTGCTCGTGCTAGACCTGCCGCCCGAAGAAAGCGACGGCTATGAAACGCTTATGCGCAAGGCGGGGCTATGCCCTATTTACCTGGTCGCCCCGACCACGCCCGACGACCGCATCGAACTCATCGCCTCCCGCGCCGCCGGCTTCGTTTACTACGTCTCCCGCGAAGGTGTCACCGGCATGCAGGCGCAGGTCGCGAATACCATCGCGCCGATGACCGCTAAGATCCGGGCCCACACCGACCTGCCTATCGCCGTTGGCTTCGGCATCTCGACGCCCGAACAGGCGCGGACGGTTGCCGCCCATGTGGAGGCGGTGGTGGTCGGCAGCGCCATTGTGGACCAGATTGCCCGCCACGCACAAAGTCCGGACCTGATCCCCCAGGTCAGCGCCTTCGTCCGCTCCCTGCTTCAAGCCGTGAAGAACCTTGCCACCTAAACCACGTTCCACCTATCACGTTTCACGCCTCACGCCTCACGTTTCACGTTTCACTCGTCACTCGTCACGCCTCACGCCTCACGTTTCACGTTTCACTCGTCACTCGTCACGCCTCACGCCTCACGTTTCACGCTGCAAATAACCCATGAAAGCCAAAGGAAATACCACCGATCGTTTCGTGATCATCCTGGCCGGCGGCAAAGGCGAACGCTTTTGGCCCGTCAGCCGGGAAAAGAGACCCAAGCAGCTCATCACCTTGCTGGGCGATCGGTCTTTCCTGCAGCAGGCCGTTGACCGCGTGCTGCCGCTGGCGCCCCTCAAGAACATCCTGGTCATCACCAACACCCTCCAGGCCCCGGAGGTCCGCCGGCAACTGCCGAAGCTGCCGAAGGAGAATGTCATCGCCGAACCGGTCGGGCGCGACACCTGCGCGGCGGTGACCCTGGGGGCCGCTCTGGTCGGCGCCCGTTCCACCACCGGCGTCATGGCCGTGCTGCCGGCCGACCATGTCATCCCGGAGGAAAAGAAATTCCAGCAGGTCCTCTCGGATGCGTTCGACCTGGCGAGCCGCGGCCAGGCCATCATTACCATTGGCATCCAGCCGACGGAACCAGCCACCGGCTATGGCTACATCCGCGTTGGCGAAACCCTGCCGCCGCCCCAGGGCGTCAAGGGTTACAAAACGCCCTTCTATCGCGCCGAGCGGTTTGTGGAGAAGCCGGGCTTTGATCAAGCCCTCGAGTACGTGAACGGCGGCCAGTACCGCTGGAACGCCGGCATGTTCATCTGGTCCTTCGTCACCATCACCGAGGGCTTGCAGAAACATCAGCCTGAGATGTATGACGCCTGCCAGCGCTGGTTCAAGGTCGCCGGCCACCCCGCCAAGCTCGAGAGAGTCCTCGCCAGAGAATACCCCGACCTGAAAAAGATCTCCATTGACTACGCGCTCATGGAGCATGCCCAGAACGTCATCGTCGCCGATGGCGCCTTCGCCTGGGACGACCTCGGCTCCTGGACCGCCCTTGGCCGTCACCTCAAAGCCGACTCGGAGGGCAACTGCGCCGTGGCCGATTTCATCCACGTGGATGGGGCGCGCAACATCATCTTTGACGCCCGCTCCGGGAACCGCCGCACCCTTATCGCCGTCGTCGGGCTGCGCGATTCGATCCTGGTCCAGACCGACGACGCCACCCTGCTCGCGCACAAAAGCCAATCCCAGAAAGTCAAAGAGCTGGTTAAGAAGCTGGCGGAAGATCCGAAATTGAAGAAGTTGGTTTGAGGACGGGCTGCCGGAAAGACTCGTTTTTGGAATCCAGAAGCGTTAAGGCTTCGGCTTGGTCCTTCGTGCGGAGATTGATTTGTTTGCCGGCGGTGGTGTTCTAGCAATAGAAAACGCCAGCCGGCCGAAACATGATAAACTGCTGTTTCATAAGTATTTTTCGGAACATGCGAATCGAAGCAAAACCGGGCGTGCGCTGCAAGCCGCGTTTTGTTGCCTGAAAATGTAGGAAAAGTTGGGGGACCGACAGGCACGCCTGT
>Ga0182021_10003158_pt1 | contig 19384 bp, 9 predicted proteins | sample 612E3MmetaG_FD_120493 | JGI IMG/M metagenome (GOLD analysis project Ga0182021, IMG submission 120493) | Permafrost microbial communities from Stordalen Mire, Sweden - 612E3M metaG (Illumina Assembly) | ecosystem: Environmental > Terrestrial > Soil > Wetlands > Permafrost | place: Sweden... | reverse complement strand
TCAGGCAGAAACGCGCCCCGCTTGCAGTAGGTCTTGTCTCGCGCGCGCGGGTCCGGGTCGTAGTAGTCGTCAATCAGCCAATGGCTGGCCGGCACGTCCGTGATGAGATCGCGGCCGGCCAGGATGTCGCGCCAGAAGCCGTCCTTCTCGATGGAGCCAGGAAAAAGGGCGGCGACCCCGACCACGGCAATGGGCTGGTGTTTTGGGTGAGTCTTCATGCGCTACGCGTAACGGCCAGGCGGCCGGGAGCGCGGAGTATAGGGGAGAAACCCGCCAAGAACCCGCCCAGGTTGAGGCGCGGCCAAGGACGCGAGGACGCCGCGCGTTGCGGACGCGAACATCTTCTCGGACAGGATGCTGATCGAATTCTCCTTCTGCCTCAATACTCGTCGATTGCCGGATGTCCCCGCCGCAGGCGCTTTCGCGTTATCCTGTCGCCAGGGTCATCTGTGCGGCTCACCGACTTTCTGATCGAATCAACCCAGGACCTTTCGCCGGCGCCTGAACCGACAACCGAGCCACTCAAGAGTCGCGCACGCACGCTGGCGGCGTCGATGCCGCCAAAACTCCGGCTGGCGTACGCCCAGTCCTTCGTCACCACGATCGTTTCGCACTACTGGTCGAAGCTCACCCCTCGTCCGACCCGCACGCTGCGTCCAGCCTCTTCGATTTCACCTCGGCCCATCGACCGAGAGGCCATGGCCCTCGCTGCCGCGCTTGCCGAGCTGGCGGCTCTGCGCTCCGTCGACGATGCGGCCTACCTCGTCGGCAGCACCTATGCGGCCATGCTGCCCGATGAATTTCGTTCCGAGCATGGCGTCTTCTACACACCGCCGGCCGTGGTCCGTCGATTGCTCGACTCGGCCTCGGCTGCTGGCGTGGACTGGGATCGCGCTCGCGTTCTCGATCCCGCGTGTGGCGGTGGGGCGTTCCTTGGTCCCGTGGCGCGAAAGATAGTCGCGTCGCTGAAGGGGTGCGATCGTCGGGTGACCCTTCGCAGCCTGTCGAACCGGCTTGCGGGTTTCGAGATCGATCCCTTCGCGGCGTGGATGTCCCTGAGTTTTCTGGACGCCACGCTGAACGATCTGCTCGGCTTCTCAGGTGATGACCAACTTAGTCCCATCAAGGTCTGCGACAGCCTCACCCAATTCGAGGCTGGCAACTTCGATCTGGTGGTTGGCAACCCACCCTATGGCCGGGTCACTCTGCCGCTCGAGCTGCGTTCCGTCTACAAGCGCAGCCTCTTCGGTCACGCCAATCTCTACGGTCTATTTCTCGACCTGGCGGTTCGCCAAGCTCGCGCCGGTGGCGTCGTGGCCTACGTGACGCCGACCAGCTTCCTGTGCGGTGAATACTACAAGAACCTTCGCGCGTTGCTTGCGGCCGAGGCTGCTCCGGTGGCCCTGGACTTCGTATCCGAACGCTCAGGGGTATTCGATGACGTCCTCCAGGAAACGCTGCTCGCGGTTTTTCGTCGCGGTCAATCGGGCGGCAAGTTGCGGGTCTATTTCGTCGAGGTGGACGGCCCGCATGTGGACGTCTCGCAGGCGGTGGACGTGCCGCTCCCTCGGCATCCTGACCAGCCGTGGATCATGCCCAGGGCGAGGTCGGCAGCTCGCACAGCGGCGGGACTTCGCGCAATGCCAGACCGCCTGGCAGACTGGGGCTATCGGGTGAGCACAGGCCCCCTCGTCTGGAACCGCTTCAAGGATCGTCTGCGCGAGCATGCCCAACGGGGAACGGTTCCCTTGATCTGGGCAGAGGCAATCAGTGCTGACGGCGAGTTTTCATTCCGCGCGGCCCGGCGCAACCACTCTCCCTACTTCGCCGTCCGCGACGACGAGGACTTCCTGCTCGTCCGCAAGTCCTGCGTCTTGCTCCAACGAACCACCGCCAAGGAGCAAGTCCGTCGACTGATCGCGGCCGAACTGCCGCAGGCGTTCCTCGACAAGCATGGGGCGGTCACCGTCGAGAACCATCTCAACATGATCATCCCCATCGTGCCAAAGCCGGCGGTCGAGGCCAGTACGCTGGCCGTATTCTTGAACAGCTCCGCTGCAGATCGCGCCTTCCGTTGTATCAGCGGCACCGTCGCGGTCTCCGCCTACGAGCTGGAGTCGATGCCGCTGCCTCACAGTGAAACGCTGGCTGGACTGACCAAGCTCCTGCGTCACTCCCCTTCTCGCCAGCAGATCGAGCAAGCGTGCGATCTCCTCTATGGTGACCGATGAGTCAGCAGACGCCGCCGTGAATGGGGTGGTGGGGAAAGCCTAGACTCACTTCGCGCCCGGCAGCGGTGACAGCGGGAATCCCATGCGGGTCGCGGCGGCGCGCATGCGGGTGTCGTTGCTACACAAAGGCCAGGAAGCGCATTGTGCAGCGGCGGCCAGGTGGATGGCATCGAGGGAGCGCAGGGCCACGTCCGGGTGACAGCCGGCCAGGATGGCATTGGCCCGCTCGAAAATCGAACGGGTGATACCCACCAAATTCAGGCGGCGATGCTTGAGATCGTCTTCCATCTGTCGCCAGGCCGCCTGGCGATGTCGAGTCGTGACGGAACCTTCGCGTTCCTTGCGCAGCAGGGCCGAGAAGCATTCGGACAGCGCCAACTCGGCCGACCAGACGATCTGGCCGTCAACCGCGTCGGCATAGAACAGGCTATCGGGCTCACGTACCAGTAGCTTCACCAGGATCGCGCTATCGAGATACATGCTAATCGCGTCCGTCACGGTCCTGACGGATGATCGTCTGGGCAGAGGGACCGGCTTTTCGCGGAGACACGGCCAGAAGACGCCGGTTCACACGATAGGTCGCGCGCACTGGTGGGATGCCCACCAACTTGGCCTTGGGCCGGCCGTCTGAGGTGATCACAATCTCCTCACCGGCTGCGGCCCGATCGAGCAACTCGGACAGTCTCGCCTTGGCGGTGCGCACGTTCGCGACCATGATCTCAGTGTAGTCCCATGTGACCACATGGGCAAGACGCGATCGGGTGGCCGCCATCCCACCCGCGAGGCGCCTGGCGCAGTCGGATGGGTTGCGTACAGAACCAGGTTCGCATAGCATCGAGCCCTCGTGAGACGACTACCTCAAGTTCTGGTCGTGGCGCTGATGATTTCGCTAATCAGCGCCATCGCCTCCGAAGGCAAAGCGGCGGAGGGGACCGCCACCGTAGCTGCAACCGCCAAAGCGCATTTCAAGCAAGGCCGGATGCACTACCAATTGGGCGAATACCGCGAGGCGCTGAATGAATTCAAGGAAGCGTATCGGTTGAAACAAGACCCGTCGTTTCTCTACAACATTGCACAGTGCCACCGGCAGCTGCGTGAGTACTCCGAGGCCATCAGGCTATACGGCAACTATCTGCGCGAAGCGCCCGACGCTGACAACCGCGACGAGGTGGAGCGACAGATTCGCGATCTCAAGGCCGCGGCTGAAAAACAGCGGCAGCAGGCCAGTGCTCCGCCGGTGGCGCCCATCGCACCCGGATCGCCCGAGCCGATAGGCCCGCTTCCGCCTGCGACGGCGTCGATGCCTGTACCTTCCGCAGGTCCGGCTGGAAGCGCAGACTTTCCCTCTTTCAACTCCTCCGTCCCGTCTGCGTCCGTGGTTTCAGGCGCCGTCGATGCCTCCCGGGATGCACAGCTCGAAGTGATCCCCGACCCGCCCGAGGCCAACATCCTGGTCAACCACATCTCGATGGCGAGGCGTGGACCGGCCAAGTTGCGTCTGCCACCCGGCCTCTACTCGGTGGCACTAGAACGCGAAGGCTTTCGCGGCGCCGAAGGTGCCGTCACGCTCGTCGCGGGCGGCCACACGACTCTCGCGGGCACCCTGACTGAGACCAAGACGCACGGCTGGCGCTACTTCGGCTTTGGCTGGCTTGGTGTGGGCGTGCTGAGTGGAGGCGTAGCGATTTACTCGTATGCCGAGGGCGACCAGAAGCGCACAGGGTCCGCCGACTTCAACACCTACGCCAGTTGGGCACGGTGGACGCAAGGTGTGGCTATCAGCGCGGTGGTGTTGGCCGGCACAAGCTTCGTGTTGGATTGGCTGGTGAATCGCGAAAAGGTTGATCCGGGGCCTCCGGTCCCGCTGCTCCAGGTTCCGACCCAGGCGCAGTAGAAGGGCCGGGCTGCTCGGGGCCCTGCGCGGCTTCTCGATTCGCAACATTGTGGCCGCGCCCGAGGACGAAACCAACCGCGACCTTCTGCGCGACATCCAATTGGCACGGACGTCGAACTTCATCAATACGGATTACTTGTTCTAGTCCTTTTCCTGGCGAAGCGCGTGCAGTTCTCGGCGGCCGGAGCGGTAGGCGCCGATGCTCACAACAACAAGCGCCAGGGACAGAAGCGCGCCGCCCAGGGTGGCGGGACGCGTGCTCTCCATGAGGCCAGTCATCAAGACGGATTGGAAGGTCGCTGGCGGGACCGTGCGTCCCTCTGGCTCTGGCTTCGGCCGATCTGGTGTTCCTGATCGACAGCATGGGCAAGATGCTGCGAGCCTTTGGCCGATAGGAGACCATCGAGGCTGCTATCCTTTCTCCCATGGACAAGGCCACGAGCTGCCCAATGAGCGAGGCGGCTTCCACTGTGCGCGCTTCTGATGGACGGCGAATCGCGTATTGTGAATACGGTCGCAAAGACGGGCATCCGGTGCTGTTCTGCCAGGGGGCACCGAGTTCTCGCCTTATGCATCCTGATGAAACCATCACGTCCACGCTCGGAGCCCATCTGGTGGTCATCGACCGGCCGGGGTTTGGACGCTCTGATCCCATGCCCGGGCGGCGGCTTGTGGATTTCGCGGCGGACGCAAGGCAGGTCTTGGCTGAACTCGGCATCGCTCGCTTCTCGGTGGCTGCGGTCTCGGGTGGCGGACCCTATGCGGCGGCGGTGGCGCACACTCTGGGCGCCCAGGTTCTGGCGCTTGCGCTGGTGAGCTGCAGTGGCCCACTTGAGACCAAGGGCGTGCTCGCAGGTGCGAATTGGAAACGCAGAGCCGGCTACTGGATTGCCCGCCACACGAATCCGACTGTCATGAAGTGGGCCATGCGTCTTACGGACAATCCCGAGCAAGGGGCGGAGGGATTCATGGCGGCTTTCCTGCGCCACAACCCGGCCGCGGACCAGGCCCTGTTGGCGCGCCCCGAGGTCCACGCACTGTACATTCGCAACTTCGAGGAGTCCCAACGCCAGGGCATTCAGGCATTCGCCGAAGAAGTGTGTTTGGCTTCAAGGCCTTGGGGCTTTGCCCTGGGTGAGATTGGCTGTCCGGTTGACATCTGGCATGGGATCCTCGATTCGAGCACACCGCTGGCAATGGCTCGCGAAATGGCGCGACAGTTCCCGAATTGCCAGACGCACTTCCTGGAGGGCGAAGGTCACTTGTTCATCTACGGCGAGCGCTGGCGCGACATTCTGCTCCGCCTGCTGGACAGAAGCGGTGAGCCCGCCGCGCCGCCGGTCTAGCACACCAAAGGCGCCAAAACGGGACGAACGAAGTCCCCTTTTTCTTCTTGCGCGCGGTCTTTGCGCGAGGCCTAATATGGTGTCGATGCCTCAGACTGCGCAGGAACGTGCCCGTGGCCCGAGGCGTCTCTCCGCTGTCTCGCGCTCGCACAAGCGTGGGACGGCGATCTTCTTCGCGCCCCTGGGGCTGCTGCTCTTCGCTCTTAGTTCACAGGCGCGTGCGCAGGATCTCGACGACGCGGCCTGCTCGGAGTGCCATGCGACCGACCAGAACGAGACTGACGGAAAAGAGCTGAAGGCCGTCACGCCTGAGCTATTCAAGGGCACGCCCCACCAGGCGCTGGGATGCACGGCCTGCCACAAGCCCGATGCCGCGGCCGAAGTTCCCGAGGGCCGCACGGGGCACAAACCCTTCGATCCGGTGGATTGCTCTGTCTGCCATCAGAGCAACATGGTGAAGGCGGAAAACCAGGGCATCCCGCTTCTGTATCGCAACAGCGTGCACGGCGTGGCCAAGCTGGGCAAACATGACCCGCGCGCGCCTCAGTGCCAGAACTGCCACGGCTCCCATCGCATCTTGTCGCCAACCACAGCGGAATCCCAGGTCTCCAGAAAGAACGTCACCGCCACTTGTGTCTCGTGCCACGTCGACCGCGAAGACAAATCGTGGCAAATGAAGAGCAGCGAGCGGGTCAAGGCCTACGCCTCCAGTATCCACGGTAAGTTCAATCAGGCGTTCACCAATCTGCCAGCCGCGGTGTGCACCGACTGTCACGGCGAGCACGACATTGCCAAAGTCTCCAAGAAGGAATCCTACGTCGACCGCTACAAGCTGCCGCAGACCTGCTCGAAGTGTCACCAGAAGATCGCGGAGGCCTACCAGGCGAGCGTTCACGGGAAATTGCTGGCACAAGGCAATCAAGACGTTCCCACCTGTTCCGATTGCCACGGCGAGCACACCATCCAGAAGCACGACGACCCCAACTCGCGGGTCTATTCAGGAAACGTGACCAAGACCTGCAGCGCGTGCCACCAGAACGCGCTGTTGAGCTCGCGCTACCAGATGCCGCCCAACCGCGAGGCGACCTACAAGACCAGCTTCCACGGCATTGCCCAAGGATTCGGCGACAAGCGTGCGGCCAACTGCGCGAGCTGCCACGGCTCGCACGACATCTTGCCGTCCAATGACCCAAAGTCCCGGGTCAACCCCAAGAACCTGGGCGAAACCTGCGGCAACTGCCATTCCGGCCCCAGCCGGTTCCTGGCTCTGGGAAAGATCCATCAGAACCAGACGCTCAAAGACAACCCGCTGGTGTTTCTCATCAAGCTTTCCTACATCATTCTGATCGTCGCGACGGTGGGCGGATTTATCGCCTACATTATTTTGGATCTGTTCAGCCACTATGCGCGCAGGCTATTCGCCAGGCTGCAAGGCCGAAATCCCGAAATCAGGCGCAAACGGGCGGGCAAGGTCTACCAGCGCTTTCCCATTAGCTACCGCATCCAGCACATCATCATGATGCTGTCGTTCCTCACGCTCATCTTCACCGGGCTTCCCATCCTGTTCCCAGAATCAAGTTTCTTCAAAGGCGTCTTCAACACGCCCGGCAGCTTCCAGTTGCGCGGACTCATCCACCGGGGCGCCGCCATTGTGCTCATCACCCTGGTGCTGATGCACACCATCTTCGTGCTCTCCTCGCGACGCGCGCGCAGGGATCTCGTCGAAATGATGCCCAGAATCAAGGACTACAAAGATTTCAGGCAGCTCGTCGCTTTCAACCTGGGTCGATCCAAAGATCGGCCCGCCTACGCGCGATTCAACTTCATCGAGAAGTTCGAGTATCTGGCCGTGGTTTGGGGTTCGATCGTGATGGGCGTGACAGGATTCGTGCTGTGGTTCCCGGGATGGTCGATGCGCCACATGCCCAAGCTCGGCCTTGACGTGGCCGCTGCCATCCACGGCTACGAAGCGGCGCTGGCCTTCTTGGCCATCATTATATGGCACCTGTATTCCGTCATCTTCAGTCCCGAGGTCTGGCCCATGAGCAAAGTGTGGCTCACCGGGGAGCTGACCGAGGAAGAGATGCAACACCATCACCCGTTGGAATTGGAGAAGTTGAAAGAGGCTGAGCTGCCCGCGCAGGGCGACGCCGGCAGAGACAAGAAGTAGTCAGTTAGTTCGCGACCACGAACTCAATACGGCGATTCTTCAACTTGCCCTTGCCCAGGTTGGGAACCAGCGGCTTGGTCGCGCCCATCCCCGCGGACACCACTCTCTCGGGGCCCACGCCTTGCTCGACCAGGTACTGGGCGACTGCCTTGGCCTGAGCGTCGGTCAGTTCCTGGGCTTTGGCCGCGGCCAAACCGCTGCCCCAATGTGCCTCAACGCGCACCTGGCGAATCTCCGGGTGGTTGACCAAGACGTCGACGACTTCATCGAGCAACTGGAACGAGCTCGCAGCCAACTCGGCCGATGGCTGTGTGCCGGCCGACGTGAAGGCGACGGACTGGCGCAGTTTGAACTTCCCATCAGTGAAGGTCACACTCGCCAATGCTGGACGAGCGCGCAGTGTGACCTTGACGGCATTCTCCTGTCCCTCCGCCACAGTCAGGTGCACGAGCTTCGACAAGTACTGGTCCGCATCGATGCGCAAGACATATTGGCCAGGCACGACGGGCACAGAGAAGGCGCCCGATTCATCCGACCTGCCTTCGGCAATTTGGGGACCGGCGAGTTTGAGTGCCGCTGCCACGCCCTTGCCAGAAGTGTCGCCAATGTGTCCCACCGCGCGCGCAGCCGGCACATGCGGAGTTAGCGCGAATACGACGTTGGCGGCCTGCCCGGCAATGACGTCCAGCTTGGCCGAGACCGTGTCGAAGCCATTGGCCACGATGACCAGTTCGATAGGCCCAGGGGCCAGGGGCACACTCTGGAAGGTCCCATCGGTATCGGTCAAAACACGAGAATACGCGCGACCGGCAACCCCGATCACGGCTCCCTCGATGGGAGTCCCGACTGTGCTGACGACTCTACCTGCCACGAGGCCTCTGGGTTGCGCCTCGATCTTCTCGACCGGCACTGCGCGCGTCACGACCCGCGGGAGCAGACTGAAGGGATAGCCCACGCCGAATAGCAGATTCCATGGTGCCAGGGACGGAGCATAGGCATAACCGGCCGAGTGCAACGCCACATCCAAACCGAGCGTCAAGGTCAATCCGTGCGCAATCTGTGCCTGTACCCCGAGTGTCAGGCTCTGCTGGTCCTTGTTGTCTGCGCAAGCGGAGGTGCCCGCTGTGCCGCACGTCGCGTGCTCCTGATCGTAAATCACTTGGTCCTTGGACCCCGTCAGGTACTCAAAGTGATACTCAATGAGGGGCCGCAGCGAAAATCCCTCGGTCAGTTCGTCGAAGGGCGCATCCACGCCGAGCGCCAGCCGGAAGCGGTCCCCGGAAATACCATAGGCAAACTTGGAAACGTAGCGGGTGACAGCGGAACTCTTGGCCGCATCGTAGTTCTGCAGATTGCCTGAATTGTCCAGGTAGTAGCCGATGTTCAAATGGAATCGCAGGGGGATGGGCCTCAGATCATAGCTGGCCAGTGCGTTCACCCAGAGGGAAGTCGAGTCAGGCGAAAAGGAGATACCCGTTATGGAGGACATCATGCGAATCCCGACTTCGCCGCCGGCGGAGAACCCCGCTGCAACGGGATAGGCCAGTTTCACCCCCAGGAGCAAGTCGCCGAAGGACTTGATGACCTCGGGATCGGTGCGATGGGCTTCGGGCACACACTGCTCCTTGCCTGTCGCGTCCGGGCCACAAAGACGGCGATTGCGATTCTCCGAAGCCAGAACTGCGCCGAATACCTCGAGATAATTGAGCGGGGTAATACCAAAGGTCAAAGCCCCTTGCAGGCGGGTGTCACGATCGCCTCCAGGCGGAGTCACGCGCTGGACGAACACGTTGCTGCCGCTGAAGAACTCGCCGTGCAAACCCAGGCGAAGGTGCCCAACCGGGCCAACTTCGGCAGAGCTCATGTGCAGAAGACCAACCGCCCCACCCAGACTGAGCTGAGGAATGAATCCACGGAAACTGGTGTCGTTTTCAGACGCAGACGCCGCCGCGACCGGGACAGCGGGCAAGGAAGCGTCTGGAGCCACACCAGGAGCAGGGGACGGCGCTGGCGTCAATCCAGGCGCAGGCGCGCTCGGCGCGGGCGCAACCGACGCAGGAGGGGGGGGATCTGGGACTCCGGGTTGGGCAAGGGCGGAGCCCGTCGCAAGAAGAAGGGCGGCGAAAAATCCGGAAGTGGTGGGTTGAATTCGCATTGGTGAACTCCCTGGAAGCGAGCCGGGCCTTATGCTAGACGCGCTTTGAGATCTACGCAATCGCCACTTCCCTTTTCCGGCTCGCCTCGTCCGCGCAGCAAGAATAGATGAGCCGAAGGAAGGGGAACAGCCACTGCTCGGCTGGAACGTGCCACTCTCGCGCGCCCTCGGTGGCAGGAATGCTAGGGTGCGATGTCATGTCTCGCTCACCCGTCTCTGGAGAATCTCCATGAACCTGCGAAGAAGCGCTGTCGGGGCTCTGCTCCTGCTCGCCAGCTGCAACCAAGACCATTCCGGAAGCACGCCTGGCCCTGGCCTTGAGTCTTCCCACGCAGCGCTGGGCGTAGTGCCCGCGAGCGAAATCGCCACCTGGACGCGCGTGGGCCCGCCCGTGCTGGGGCCTGGCTCGCGCTACATGCAAGCGGCCGCCTTTGACGAGACCCGCAAGGTCCTGGTCATGTTCGGCGGCCTGAGCGACGCCGGCGAGCTTCAGGATCTGTGGGAGTGGAATCCCGCTTCTGGCGCCTGGACTCAACGCCCCCCGATCGGCGACCAGCCGAAACCGCGCGGCGGCGCAAGCTTGGTCTTTGACTCGATTCACAACAACTTCGTCATATTTGGCGGACGCGTGGGTTCCGGCGGCCAATACCTGGACTACGCTGACCTCTGGGAATGGAATCCCACGGCGGGCTCCTTCACCGACCGGCCCGCCTCGGGCCAGGGACCCGGCAGTCGCAGCCAGCAGAGCATGGTCTTCGAGAAATCCACGGGCAAGGTGCTGCTCTTCGGGGGCGGCACACCGTATGCGAACGCCCAGGATGACCAATGGGGCGGTGTCTCAGTGGCGTTTGCCGACACTTGGGAGTGGGATCCTGTGCAAGTCCAGTGGACCCAGCTTCAGCCCGCCACTGCGCCCAGTGCCCGATACGCGGCTGCGCTGGTCTGGGACAGCCAACGCAGCCGCGCCGTCTTGTTCGGCGGTATGGAGAAGCCGCTGGCCGGTCTCAGTGGCGTGCCCAAGCAGGACATATGGGAATGGGATCCGTCCAAGTCGAACTGGAGCAATCGCACCATCCCGGGGAACAGGCCGAGCGCGCGCTACGGCCACGTCATGGCCTACGACCCCGGCAGTGGCGTGACCGTACTGGTGGGCGGGTTCGACATCGACACCGGCTACGCCTTGGCCGACGTGTGGCAATGGGATCCGATTTCGGGGGCGTGGTCGCAGCGCCTCACCGGCAGCGAACCCAATCTGCCCACGGCGCGTATCTACGCCTCACTCGTCACCGACTCTGCTCGGGACCGCCTCGACCTGGTGGGGGGCGGAAGCTATGGCTCTTCGAGCCTGCCGGACGGCGAGATCTGGGAGTTCAATCCCGCCACGACGACGTTCACCGATCGCACTCCGCAGGTCACGCAGCCATGGCCAGCCCCGCGCTCAAATCCCGCCGTGGCCTTCTGCCCAAACACGGGCAAGACCTACGTGTTCGGCGGCATGGACCCCAACAGCGCGTTTCTGGATGACCTGTGGGAGTGGGATGGTTCCTCTTGGACCCAGGTTCAAAGCGACGTACGCCCCGCCGCCCGCACGGACACGGCGATGGCCTACGACCCAGCCCGCAAGTCGCTCATTGTATACGGCGGCACGGGCAACCCGCCTGTCGGAGGCGACGCCGATGTGATCTTGGGCGATACCTGGGAATGGAACACCAGCACCCGCAAGTGGGGCCAGCTCTTTCCCAAATCGAGTCCCGAGCCTCGCTACCGACACGCCATGGTCAGCGATTCGGGCCGGTCCAAGCTGCTGCTCTTCGGCGGCGAAAGACCCACGTTCGACTATACCTACCCAACCCCCGGAAGCCCCTTGTCGGTGGATCCCTTCAGTACCGCAGTCTGGGAGTGGGATGGCACGACCACCACCTGGACTAACCGGACACCAGCATCGCTCGTGGTTGTGCCGTACGGGCGCGACTACCCGGCCCTGAGCTTCGACGATAGCCGCCAGGAGATGGTCCTCATCGCCGACTCCACGGAAGACCCCATCAGCGGCTACAGTTTCTTCTGGGATTGGGATCCGGTCGCGGCCGGCTGGGCGCTTCGCGACACCGGCGACCCAGCCGATTCCCAGTACGACCTGGGTGCGGGCGCGGTCGCCTACGACAACCTGCGCCGCCGGCACATCGTGCCTATCGGCGGGGTGTCTGGGCCGAGCCCCGACGGGACCATCCAAACCTGGGAGCTGGATGGCAAGACTCCAACCTGGTACATGCGCGCCCTATCTGGCCCAGACCAAACCATCTCGCAGATGAGTGCGGCCTTCGACAGCCGGCGCGGCGTGCTGGTGCTGTTTGGTGGCACTGTTTGGTGGACAACGACAAACGACACCTGGGAGTACAAAGTGACCAATCTGGGCAATGGCGAGGGGTGTACCTCTGCCACGGCGTCGAGCTGCGCCTCGGGGTTCTGCGTGGACGGCGTCTGCTGTGCAGTCGCGTCCTGCTCGGGCGCCTGCCAGTCGTGCAGCGTCGCAGGCAAAGAAGGCACCTGCGTCCGGGCGGCGCCAGGCACGGAAGTTCCTGGTAGCTGCGCCGGCACGCAGGCGTGCGACGGCAGCGGCAAGTGCAAAACAAAGAACGGCACGGCTTGCTCCAGCGCGAGCGTCTGCGCCTCGGGCTTCTGCGTGGATGGGGTGTGTTGCGAGAGCGCTTGCGATGGCGCCTGCGTGTCCTGCAATCAGACCGGCCGGGCCGGCAAGTGCACGGCCTACACTATCGGCAGTGATCCAGAAAGTGAATGCGGCGCAGGCAGCGACCCGTGCCGCATGGTCTGCAATGGTGCCGGGGCTTGCGATGCTCCCCAGTACGGAATCCCGTGCGGGACTTGCGCGGTTTGTGACGGATGGGGCACCTGCGCGCCTCCCGATCCTTCGGTTTGCGGCGGCGGCGACGCTGGCGCGGGCGGAGCCGATGGCAGCGGCGGCACGGGCATAGGCGGCAGTGCCGGCGCGGGTGGTTCAGCCGGTGGCGCGGGTGGCACCGGCGGCGCAGGCGGACGCGGTGGCGCGGGTGGCACTGGCGGCACTGGCGGCACTGGTGGACGGAGTGGTTCAGGCGGAACAATCGTCGGCGGCGTCGGCGGACGCGGTGGCGCGGGTGGCAGCATCGGTGGCACCTTCGGCAGCATCGGTGGTAGGGCCGGCAGCAGTATCGGCGGCACGTCCGGCTCCGGAGGCCAGACCGTCAGTGGCGGCACGGGAGGCTCAAGTGGTCTGGCCTCCAGTGGTGCGGTCGGCAGCGGCGGCGAAGGCGAAGGTGGACGAGGTGACACGGGTGGCGTCAGCGGCAGTCCCGATAGCGGAGGAAGTTCATCGCCGGCCGACGCGGGCAGCCCCGATGGCAGACAAGTTTCTGTCGCGACCGACGCGATCGACACCTCGCGGTTGCGCCGCTCGGGTTGCGAATGCGATCTGAGCCAGAGCAGCAGAGGCACGCCAGGGCTTCCCTTCGCCTTGCTCGGCGCCGCCTTCTTCTGGCGCCGACTGCGTCGGCGTCAAATCCATTCATTCACCTTGGGATTCGGAGCAGGCGCTTCTCGCTCGGATGACGTCCCCTGTAAGGGCGACCTGCGGTCGCCCGCCGGGGGGCTGCGCCCCCCGCGCAGGCACCAACCACGTCGTCCGGCGAGATTGGGCGGTCGAAACGCGCCGGAGGGGCGACCGCAGGTCGCCCCTACAGTGGTTGCTCTGCTCCTGCTCACCACCTGCTGCGAGACCGATCCAGGCAACAGCCCTCGCCTTGAGTCTTCTCATTTGGCCCTGGGTACTGTACCCGCGACCGAGTCGGCCACCTGGACGCGCATCGGTGCCCCTTCCTCGCCCATCCCCAATCCGCGCTACTTGCAGGCGGCCGCCTTCGACGAGGACCGCAACGTCCTGGTCATGTTCGGCGGCTGGTCCGGCGCGTCCAGTGACAACGGCTTCGGGGCAGCTTCTCAGGATATCTGGGAATGGAATCCTGCGACCGGCGCATGGACCAACCGCACCCCGGCCGGCGCAAAGCCCAGCCCGCGCGCGGGCGCGAGCATGGTCTACGACTCCGTCCACAAGAACTTCGTCATCTTTGGTGGGCGCTCGACCGCCGGCTATAATTACGAGGACACCTGGATTTGGGATCCGGTGGGCGGAACCCTCACTGACGCCACCACCACGGGGCCCAGTGCCCGCAGTCAGCACAGCATGGTGTTCGAGAAATCCACGGGCAAGGTCCTGCTTTTTGGCGGCGGACGCGCCGATGCAGGCTCCGCGATCTGGCCCGAGACCTACTTCTACGGTGACCCGCTACAACGACCGCCCTCCTCTGGACCCTCGCCCGATGGGACCGGCATCGTGCTCGCGTTTAGCGAAACCTGGGAATGGGATCCCAGCGCGGGACAGTGGACCCAACTCATGCCCACCACCACGCCCAGCGCGCGATACGACTCCGCGCTGGTGTGGGACAGCAAACGCAACCTCGCGGTCCTGTTCGGCGGCATGCAAAAGGACCAGGCTACGACCGGGATCCCCCAGCAGGACACCTGGGATTGGAATCCGACGACCAAGAACTGGAGTCTGCGCGCAACCTCGACAACCATGCCGAGCCCGCGCTGGGGCCACGCCATGGCGTACGATCCGGCACGGGGCCTGGTCGTGCTCGCGGGCGGCAAGAGCTGGGAAACCTACCTTGGCCTGGGCGAAGTTTGGGATTGGGATCCGGCCAGCGGGAACTGGACGCAGCGATTGACCGGGAACGAATCCGGCGTGCCCGCCGGCCGCATGTACGCATCTCTCCTCACCGACGCTGCGCAAAGCCGCCTCGATCTGGTGGCGGGCATTACTTTCAGCACGAGCCTTCCCTTTGGTGGATACCAGCCGACGGCTTCTGCAGAAGTCTGGGAATTGGAGCCAGCCTCGGCAAAATTCACCAACCGCTCAGCCTTGCAGAACTGGCCGAGCCAGCGCTGGGGCAACGCCATCGCCTTCTGTCCCGCCACCGGCAAGACCTACCTTTTTGGGGGTCAGAGCCCGAACTACGACTTGCTCAACGACCTGTGGGAGTGGGACGGCAGTTCCTGGTCCCAGGTCCTGGGTGATGTGCGACCCACCAAGCGCGCAAACCCGGCGATGGCATACGACCCGTCTCGCAAATCCCTCATCTTATTCGGCGGGATGACCTACCCGTCAGCGCCCTACGACGAGGTAGCCCTGGACCTCTGTGACACCTGGGAATGGAGCAGCGCCACCCGAGCGTGGAGCCAGCTCTTTCCCGCGTCGAGCCCGGGTTGTCTGGGCGGAGCCGGCATGGTTACCGATGCTGGGCGTGCCAAGTTGCTGCTCTTCGGCGGCGGCAGCGACAGCAACAGCAACGCGGTCTGGGAATGGGATGGCGCGAAGACGACCTGGACCAACCGTACGCCCGCCCCAGGCACGGTAACGCCCCTATCGAGGGGTGGCACCGAAGGAGGCCCGCTCATGGCCTTCGACGACGGTCGTCAGAAGATGTTTCTTTTCGAAGGCGACAGCACCTGGCAAGGTACCACCAGCAACAGCGTTTTCTGGGAGTGGGATCCCCTCTCGGCCGGATGGGCGTTGCGAGACAGTGGCGACTTCGTCGATTTGGGAACCTCCCCTTTCCCGGTGGTGGCCTACGATAGCCTGCGTCGCCGGATGGTTCTGCCCAGCAACGTGACGGATGTGGTTGGCTCCACGACGGCAGTCAAGACGTGGGAGCTGGATAGCAAGGGTCCAACCTGGTACATGCGCGATCTGGCCACTAGCCCAACCACGGTGTCCACAGGCCCAGGCTGGTACACCAGCAACGCCACCATGGCCTTCGACAGCCAGCGCGGGGTGATGGTGCTGTTCGGTGCAGGCCCGACTGATGGTTCGGCTTTGAGCGAAATCTGGGAATACCAAGCCACAAGTCTGGGCAACGGCGAGGGGTGCACCGCCGCCACAGCGTCGAGCTGCGCCTCGGGATTCTGCGTGGACGGCGTGTGCTGCTCAACGGTGTCTTGCTCGGGCGTGTGTCAGTCGTGCGCCGTGGTCGGAAACCAAGGCACCTGCGCCTTGGCCGCCCCTGGCACCGAAGTAGGTGGAAGCTGTGCCGACGGACAGGCGTGCGCCGCTGGCGGCGTCTGCAAAGCAAAGAACGGCACAGCCTGTTCTAGCGCCAGTGCCTGTGCCTCCGGCGTCTGTGTAGACGGGGTCTGTTGCGACAGCCCGTGCGACGGCACCTGCGTGTCGTGCAACCAGGCCAGTCGCGTGGGCAAGTGCTCTCCCTACAGCGCGGGCAGCGATCCACAGAACGAATGCGGTCTGGGCAGCGACCTTTGCCGATCAACTTGCAACGGCGCGGGTGCCTGCGACTATCCGCAGGCCGGAACGCCCTGCGGACCCTGTGAAGTATGCGACGGCAACGGCGCATGCTGGCTTGATTCCACTCCCTACCTTTGCAACACCGGCGGCACCGGCGGAGGTGGCGCGGGTGGTGCCGGCGGCAGCAGCATTGGCGGCGCAGGGGGCGCGGGCGGCGTGGCCACAGGCGGCGGGAGCATCGCCATCGGCGGTGCCGGCGGACGCGGTGGCTCAGGCGGCAGCATCATCGGCGGCATCATTGTCGGCGGTGCTGGCGGACACGCTGGTTCCGGCGGGAGCATTATCGGCAGCACCGTCTTGGGTGGCGTGGGCGGCGCAGGTTCAGGCGGCTCCGGCGGACACGGTGGCTCAGGCGCGGCCGGAACCATTGTCGGCGGCGCAGGTGGTGCAGGTGGCGTGGCCTCCGGCGGATCGGGCGGACACGCCAGCACAATTTCCGGCGGCGTGGACGCGGGCGGTGCAGGTGGCATGGCCTCGGGTGGATCGGGCGGACACGCCGGCACCATTGTCGGCGGCGCAGGCGGCAGCGGCGACGCTGGCGGGGCCAGCGGCAGCCCCGACGCGGGCAGAGACTCAATCCCGCCCGACGCGGGCAGCCCCGACGGGCATAGAGATGCGCGTCCACCCGACGCCGCCAGCACAGCGCGACTGGGCCACAAGGGTTGCGACTGTGATCTAGGTCACACTCCTGCCGACAGGCCAGGGCTGCCCTTGGCCTTGCTCGCCGCCACCCTGTTGTGGCGGCGCCGGCGGCGATAGGCGCGCGGGGCGCCCGGCGACGATAATTGAGTGGGGCGATACGACTGGCACTGTTGTGTGCCATCACTTCGAAAATGCTGTAGCGTGACGGCATTCTGGCCTGGCTTGCCAGCCTTGGAGATCGTCATGAAACTGCGAAATAGCGCCGTGGGGGCTGTGCTCTTGCTCGCCGCCTGCACCGAAAACAATCCCAGCGAGCTCCTTGGGTCTCGCCCTCCATCCTCCCACTCGGCACTGGGCGTTGTGCCAGCGACCGAAATCGCCACCTGGACTCGCGTGGGTCCCCCTGCAGCTGGCCCGCAATGGCTCTACCTGCAGTCGGCCGCCTTCGACGAGGTGCGCAAGGTTCTGGTCATGTCCAGCGGCCTGTCGTGGGCGGACCCTTCCTCCACCCTGACGGATTCCCAGGACCTGTGGGAGTGGAAGCCATCGACTGGCACATGGACCAACCGCACTTCCGCCGGCGTGGGGCCAAGCCCGCGCGCGGGTGCGAGCATGGTCTTCGACTCGCTTCGCAACAAGTTCGTCATCTTCGGCGGGCACACCACCGCTGGCGACAACTTGGCCGACATCTGGGACTGGGATCCTTCAAGCGGCATCTTCACTGATCGCACCACCTCGGGCCCGGGACCGAGCGGTCGCAGTCAGCAAGTCATGGTGTTCGAAAAATCCACGGGCAAGGTGCTGCTCTTCGGCGGTGGCCTCACCGATCTGAACTCAGTGGACTCCTACCAAGGGTCCGGCGTTTCGGTCGCGTTCGGCGATACCTGGGAGTGGAATCCCGCCACCGGGAAGTGGACCACGTTCACGCTCGCCGTGGCGCCCAGCGCCCGACACTCCTCCGCCATGATCTGGGACGCCAAGCGCGCGTGCGCCGTTTTGTTCGGCGGCATGGAGAAAACCCAGGCCGATCTCAATGGCATCCCCAAGCAGGACACATGGGAATGGGATCCTTCCAAGTCGGCCTGGACCAATCGTACTCTCGGCGGGAACAGGCCGAGCCCGCGCTACGCCCATGCCATGGCGTACGACCCCGTGCGCGGCGTGACCGTGCTGGTGGGCGGTTGGGACATCGAAACCGGCGACGCCCTGGCCGACGTTTGGGAATGGGAGCCGACCAATGGGGCGTGGACGCAGCGCCTGACCGGCAATGAACCCAACTTGCCCCAGGCGCGCATGTTCGGCTCGCTCGTCACCGACTCCGCGCGAGACCTCCTCGATCTGGCTGGGGGCCTGACCTTCGGCTATTCGAGCCCGCCCGCCGGGGAGATCTGGGATCTAGACCCCAACACGGCCACCTTCACTGACCGCACGCCGCCGCCGCCGAATGCATGGCCCTCGCCACGCTCGTTGCACGCCATGGTCTTCTGTCCCGCCACGGGCAAGACCTATGTATTCGGCGGTGTGGACGACAACAACGCATTCTTGGACGATCTGTGGGAGTGGGACGGTACCTCTTGGTCCCAGATCCAGAGCGACGTTCGACCCGCCGCCCGCATGAATGCGGCGATGGCCTGCGACCCGTTCCGCAAGTCCCTCGTCCTGTACGGCGGCATGAACTACTCGACCAGCCTAGGGTCGGTATCGGTGATCCTCGGTGACACCTGGGAATGGAGTCCCGTCACCCGCACGTGGATCCAGCTTCACCCCACCTCGAGCCCGGAGCCTCGCGACTCGCACGCCATAGTCGCCGATCCGGTCCGAGCCAAGCTGCTGCTCTTCGGCGGCGAAAGACCCTCCTACGACTACCTCTACCCGACCCCGGGAAGCCCCAGAACCCTGGATCCCCTGAGCAACGCAGTCTGGGAGTGGGATGGCGCGAGCACCACCTGGACCAACCGCACCCCGGTCCCGTTCATGGGCGCGCCGGTCGGGCGCTACTACCCGATCCTCACCTTCGACGAGGCTCGACAAAAGATGTTCCTGCTCGACGAGCAGACCAACCCCGACAGCGCCCTCGCTTTCTGGGAGTGGGATCCGGTCTCAGCCGGCTGGGAGCTTCGCGATGCTGGCGACCTCGTCCCAATCTACGGCAACTCCCAGTTCACCCCTGCGGCCTACGATAGCCTGCGCCGGCGGCAGGTTGTGCCCCTCGCCAGGGGAGACGCGACCGGCGACTCGCCCATCCCGACCTGGGAGCTGGACACCAAGGGGCCAACCTGGTACCAGCGGACTCTCTCAACCGGCCCGAGCATCGGCGCAACGGGCATGATCGCGGCCTTCGACAGCCAGCGCGGCGTGGTGGTGCTCCTCGGAGGCTGGCCTGGCTATTCTGACGGGGCCACCAGCGACACGTGGGAATACAAAGTAACCAATCTCGGCAATGGCGAGGGGTGCACCGCTGCCACGGCCTCGACCTGCGCGTCGGGATTCTGCGTGGACGGCGTGTGCTGCGCCATCGCGTCCTGTTCTGGATC
>Ga0182021_10003157_pt1 | contig 19390 bp, 19 predicted proteins | sample 612E3MmetaG_FD_120493 | JGI IMG/M metagenome (GOLD analysis project Ga0182021, IMG submission 120493) | Permafrost microbial communities from Stordalen Mire, Sweden - 612E3M metaG (Illumina Assembly) | ecosystem: Environmental > Terrestrial > Soil > Wetlands > Permafrost | place: Sweden... | reverse complement strand
TGCAGGTTTGACCACATCCCTTGGGAAACCGACAGAGGGGCAAACAGCGCACCGAACCGTACGGGCGGTCAGCTTTCGTTCATCAGGCTCGTGACGGAGCCCTCAGTGAAGACCTCCTTGATCGCCTTCGCGATGAGCGGGGCGATCGAGAGGACGGTCAGGCACTCGATGTTGACCGACGGGTCGATCGGGAGCGTGTTGGTGACGATGACCTCTTTGAACGCTGACCGGTTGAGACGATCGGCGGCAGGGCCGGAGAGTACGGCGTGGGTCGCGGCGGCGATGACGGCCTTCGCGCCGCGAGCCATCAGGGCGTCGGCGGCGAGGCAGATCGTGCCGGCCGTGTCGATCATGTCGTCGACCAGGAGGCAGACCCGGCCGTCGACCTCGCCGACGACCTCGTGCACGGCGACGGTGTTGGCCACGTTGGGGTCGCGCCTCTTGTGGATGATCGCGAGGGTGCATCCGAGCTTGTCGGTCCACTGGTCGGCCATCCGTACGCGTCCTGCGTCCGGCGAGACGACGACGAGGTCCTCGTTGCCGTACTTCTGAGCCACGTACTCGCTCAGCAGCGGCATGGCGTGCAGGTGGTCGACGGGGCCGTTGAAGAATCCCTGGATCTGGGCGGCGTGGAGGTCGACGGACATGATGCGGGTGGCACCGGCCGCCGCGTACAGGTCGGCCATCAACCGTGCGGAGATCGGCTCACGACCGGCGTGCTTCTTGTCCTGACGGGCGTACGGGTAGAACGGCGACACCACGGTGATCCGCTTCGCCGACGCGCGCTTGAGCGCGTCGACCATGATCAGCTGCTCCATCATCCACTCGTTGACGGGCGCGTGGTGGGACTGGATGACGAACGCGTCAGACCCTCGTACAGACTCCTCGAACCGTACGTAGATCTCCGAGTTCGCGTACGTGACGGCGCGCATCGGCACCAGGTCGACGTCGAGGATCGATGCCACCTCGTTCGCGAGCGCCGGGTGCGACCGGCCGGCGAACAACATCAGTCGCTTCTGATCCTTCTTCGTCAGACCGGTGCTCACTGATGTTCGCCCTTCTTCGCCCTGAGGGCCTCGTCGGCTGCCGCCTCGGTCTTGGAGCCGGGTCGTCGCTTGGCGACCCAGCCTTCGATGTTCCTCTGGCGGCCACGGGCGATCGCCAGCTCCCCTGGTCCCACCTCGTCGGTGATCGCCGACCCGGCGGCAACGTACGCGCCGTCTGCGATGGTCACGGGGGCCACGAGCACGGAGTTGGACCCGATGAAGGACGACTTGCCCACCGTCGTCCTGCTCTTCGTGACCCCGTCGTAGTTCGCGAAGATCGTGCCGGCCCCGATGTTGGCGCCGTCTCCGACCTCCGCGTCCCCGCAGTAGGTGAGGTGGGGCACCTTGGCACCCTCGCCGATGACCGCGTTCTTCGTCTCGACGAAGGCGCCGATCTTGCCGTGGGCTCCGAGCCGGGTGCCGGGACGAAGGTACGAGAACGGCCCGACCTCGGCTCCGTCGCCGATCACCGACAGCGTGGCGTGGCATTTCACGAGATGCGCACCCGCGCCGACCTCGACGTCCGTGAGCATCACGTCGGGGCCGATGGTGGCGCCCTCGGCGACCGACGTCGCGCCACGAAGGATGGTGTTCGGCAGGAGCGTCACGTCCTCGGCGAGGTCGACAGTGTCGGCCACCCACGTGGAGTCCGGGTCCAGGACGGTGACGCCCGCCTGCATCCAGCCGATGAGGATCCGCCGGTTGAGCTCCTTCGACAGCACCGCGAGCTGGACGCGGTCGTTGACGCCCTGCGTCTGCCACGGGTCGTCGATGAGGTGGGCTCCGACCGTACGGCCGATGCGGTTCGCGTAGCCGATGACGTCGGTGAGGTAGAGCTCGCCCTGGGAGTTGTCGGTGCGCAGCTCGGCGAGCCCCTCACGCAGGGTGGCGGCGTCGAAGACGTAGATGCCCGAGTTGATCTCGCGGATGTCGCGCTCGTCGTCGGTCGCGTCCTTCTCCTCGACCACGCGGGTCACACGGCCGTGCTCGCGCACGATGCGGCCGTAGCCGACTGGCGAGTCCACGATCGACGTGAGCACGGTCACCGCGTTGGCTGCGGCACGGTGCTCGGCGACGAGACCCGCCAGCGTCTCGCCGGTCAGCAGCGGTACGTCCCCGTACGTGACGACGATCTCGCCGGAGGGCTCGTCCAGCGCCTCGAGCCCGATCCGTACGGCGTGACCCGTACCGAGCTGCGGCTCCTGGACGGCCTGGACGGCGTACGGGGCGATCTCGTGCACGTGCGCGGCGACCTGCTCGCGCTCGTGGCCCACGACCACGACGAGATGGTCGGGCTCGAGAGCGGTCGCGGCGGTGATCGCGTACGACAGCATGGATCGGCCGCACAGCTCGTGGAGGAGCTTGGACCGCTTCGACTTCATCCGCGTCCCGCCGCCTGCAGCGAGGACGACGACAGCAGTCACACCAGCGCTGGAATCGTGGGACACGCGCGCTCCTTTGCTAGTGGCTCTCGCTCCCCGGGTAGGAGTCGAACCTACGTCGCTTGATCCTGATTCAAAGTCAGGCGGGCCCTGCCGGCAGACCAACCGGGGAATGCGAGTCGGGTGGGTGCCGAATCGTCTCCAACTCTATAGAACTCCTCGCTTGCCCGTCTCCTTACCTCACGACTGCGGCAATGGCACTGCTGACGTAGCCGAGGTTGGCGTCGTTGAGCGCCGCGATGCACAGGCGACCGGAGTCCGTCCCGTACACGCCGAACTCGCTGCGCAGCCGCACCATCTGCTCCTTGGTGAGGCCCGAGTAGCTGAACATGCCGACCTGGTCGGTGATGAAGCTCATGTCCTCGGTCACCCCGGCCGCGGCGAGCCCTGCGACGAGACCCCCGCGCATGGTCTTGATGCGGTCTCGCATCCCGCCCAATTCGCGCTCCCACAAGGCACGGAGCTCCGCGTCGGCCAGTACGTGCGCCACGATGGCGGCGCCGTGGGTCGCCGGGCTGGAGTAGAGCGTACGGATGACGACCTTGAGCTGGCTGAGCACCCGCTTCGCCTCGGCGGCATCGGCGGTGACGACCGAGAGTCCGCCCACGCGCTCCCCGTACAGGCTGAACGACTTCGAGAACGACGTTGCGACGAGGAAGCTCAGGCCGGCGTCGATGACCTTGCCGACCACGTACGCGTCCTGGCTGAGGCCCTCGGCGAAGCCCTGGTAAGCCATGTCGAGGTACGGCACGAGGCCACCGGCGCCGACGGCGGCGATGACACGGTCCCAGTCGGCCGGCGCGAGCTCGTACCCGGTCGGGTTGTGGCAGCGCGCGTGCAGCACGACGATCGTTCCCGGTGCGGCCGCCTCGAGGTCGGCGACCATGCCGTCGACGTCGACACGCCGGTTGACCGGGTCGTAGTAGCGGTACGTGGCGACCGGGAAACCGGCGCGGCTGAACAGGGCCTGGTGGTTCTCCCACGAGGGGTTCGAGACCAGCACGGTCGAGTCGGGGTTGCTGAGCTTCAGGAGGCCGGCACCCAGACGCAGCCCGCCCGTACCGCCGAGGGCCTGGACGGTGACGACACGACCGTCTGCGACGACCGCCGACTCGGAGCCGAAGATGAGCTCCTTCAATGCCGACACGTACGTGGGCATCCCGTCGATCGGCAGGTAGCTGCGGGGCTTCTCGGCCTTCGCGAGCGCCGCCTCGGCGACCTTGACGCACTCGAGGAGCGGAACCTTGCCCGTCGCGTCGAGGTAGACCCCGACGCCCAGGTTCACCTTGGTCGGGCGGGTATCGGCGACGAACGCCTCGGTGAGGCCGAGGATCGGGTCAGCAGGAGCCTGCTCGATGGAGGAGAACAGCGACATCACGGGGTCCTTTCGCGTGGTGTACGGCAGCATATCGGCGCCTGCCGGGTCCGGCCTGGGGGTTTCTGGGGACCCCGGGCGCCCGCACAACCGTTGTGGTGCGGGAAGCCAGTCACAGGGGTTGTGCGGGCACCACCAGGGTTGTGCGCGTGGTGTGTGATCTGCGACACACACCCCTGCGTTGGCGCAGACTCCCCCGCAAGGACAGACTGAGGGGGTGCCTCACAGCGAACAGTCCCGCGCCCGCCGCGGCCGGGTCCGGATGGCCGGGGCTCAGCGTCGGGACCAGCTGGTCGGGGTCGCACGGTCCGCGTTCGCCGAGAAGGGCTACGACGGTACGAGCGTCGAGGACATCGCCGCTCGAGCGGAGGTCTCCAAACCGGTCGTGTACGAGCACTTCGGCGGCAAGGAAGGCCTGTACGCGGTCGTCGTCGACCGCGAGGTGCAGACGCTCCACACGGCCATCCGCGAAGCGCTCATGACGCCGCACGCCGGATCGCGACGCCTGATCGAGCTCGGGACCATGGCGCTGCTGGACTACATCGAGTCGTCCCCCGAGGGGTTCCGCATCCTCACCCGGGACCGTACAGGCGGAGAGACCAGCGGGTCGTACGGCAGCGTCCTCGCCGACATCGTCACGCGGGTCCAAGGCCTGCTGGGAGCCGTGTTCCTGCATCGCGGACTCGACCCCAAGGCAGCCCCGCTGTACGCACAGGCGCTGACCGGCATGGTCTCGATGACCGGTCAGTGGTGGCTCGACAACCCACAGCTCAGCAAGGCCGAGGTCGCGAACCACCTGGTGAACCTCGCGTGGAACGGCATGCACAACCTGCGCCGCGACTTCAACCTCCTCGACGACGCCGGGCACCTCGCCGACCCGGAGAGCGACCTGTAGTTCACTCCAGCCCTGTTGCTCACTCCAGCCCTGTTGTGCACTCCAGCCCTGTTCTGCACTCCAGCCGGGTAGTTCACTCCAGACCTCTAGTTCACTCCAAGAGCATGTGAACCCTCCAACATTCTCCGGGTTCCGCTCCGCGCGCCCGTACGTTCAAGCCATGTCCATCGCCGTCCAGCCCCAGGCTGCGCCCGACAAGAGCGAGCCCGGCCGCGTACGACGTTGGCGGACGCCCTCCGCGTCGGTGATCGCATGGTGCTCGATGGTCGTCCTGGCCGCGGTCCGTGCCGGCAACCCCGAGGAGCGGGACCCCTACTGGGAGGCGCGCGCAGGGCTGGAGAACCTGAGCGGCGTCCCGCTCGTACGGCCCGACTCGTGGTCCTGGGCTCCGGTGAACCACGACTTCTACCCCAACTCGCCCATCTGGAACTACCTGCTCGGAATGTCGTGGTGGGCCGGTGGCTTCTGGGGCCTGTTCGCGTTCGGGTTCCTCGCGATCTTCGGGTTCTTCGCCCTCGCCTACCTCATGGCCCGCAAGCTGGGCGCCCACCCGTTGGGCGCTCTGGCCGGGATCATGGCCGGGTTCTCGTTCGCGATGCCGATGTTCTCGTCGCGCGGAACCCTCGGTGTCCAGATCCTCATCCTTCTCGGGCTGTTCATCCCCGCCTGGTGGCGACCTCGACTGGAGCGCCACTCGGCGTGGTTCAACGCGGTCGTGTTCCTCGCCATCGGTACCTGCCTCGGCACGGTCGGCAACTGGATCCACCTCTCGTTCTTCTTCCTGGGCCCAGCCCTGGCTGCGTGCTGGGGCATCTACTGGCTCGCGTCGGACTGGCCCGGCAGCTGGCGGGTACGCCTCCATGACCCGCGCCGCTGGGCCGTCGCTCTTGCCGGCGGGGTCGGGCTGGTCCTCGGATCGGTCGCCACGCCCTACGGGGTCGCCGGCACGCTGGAGCGCTCGCGTGAGACGGCAGCGGCCTGCTCGACGTACATCCTCGAGTGGCTGTCCCCCTTCGACCTGGACATCATCCGGGTCTTCCCCATGGGCATCTGGGCGGTCACCGGCCTGATCGGCGCGGCCTCGGTCGTCCTCCTGGTGCTGTGGTGGCTGCGCCGCGTACGCAGTGGTTCCGTCGACAACTCCTTCGCGCTGATCTGCTCGATCGCCACGATGGCGGTGCCTCTGACGATCGCCGGCGAGTTCGCGCTGCGCTTCCTCGGCGCGTCCGTCCAGCTGCTCATCCCGATCTGGGCCGTGGGGATCACCTGGGCCGCCCGCGCAGCGAAGCGCAAGGCCGAGGCGCTCGCTGAGGACCACCCGTACAAGGAGACCGCGATGCGGTGGACCCGGGCCCTGTCGTGGCGCCGGGTGCTGACGATGGTCTTCGCACTGCTGCTCCCGTTCGCGCTCTGGCTCAGCTTGGGGATGCACGCCAGGCCCGCCGAGCTCGACGCCATCGAGTCGCTGCCGAGCGGCTGCCGGCTGTTCACGACCGCCTCGATCGCGGCGCCCACGATCCTCGTACGACACGACGTGCTGGTCTGGTTCGACGGCCGCGCCGACTACTTCGGTGAGCAGCGGCTCGCCGACTCCGACGTGTACTTCCACGGCCTCGCCGCCACAGCTGCGCCCGCAGGAGCGACGTGTGCGATCTTCCCGTCGCTCACCCAGGCGAACAAGATCCCGCTGGTCACCGCGCGGCTCAACGGCGACCCCCAGTGGCGGTTCGTGGGGACCATCAACGCGTTCGACGTCTGGCTGCTCAAGGGCTGACGCATGAAAGGATGGCCGTCGTGCCATCACCTGCGACCCCTACGGCCCTGTGAGCCGGCTCGCGCGGAACCGGTCCGTCGTCGGGGTGGCGCTGTTGTTCATGATCAACGGCGCGACCGTCGCCACGTACGCAGCCTCGCTTCCCGGGTTGCGGCTGCGGCACGCTCTCACTGACGCGACCGTCACGTACGCGCTGCTCACGCTCGCCCTCGGCGCGATCATCGGCCAGCAGCTCGCGGGGCGGATCAGCGACAGGCTCGGACTGCGTCGGGTCTGCCTCGGCGCCATCCCCGTACTCGCTCTCGGGTCGCTCGTCGTCGGCATCGCGCCGTCCTACGCGGTCCTCATCGTCGGCGTCGCCGTGATCGGCTTCGGCAACGGCTTCCTGGACGTCGCGATGAACGCCCTCGCGGTCGAGGTCGAGAAGGCCCGCATGTACCCGGTGATGAGCCGGATCCACGGCACCTGGTCGCTCGGACAGCTCGTCGGCAGCGGCGTCGTGTTCGTCGCCGGCCTGGTCACGCCGGGCGCCTCCCTCGTCCTCACGGCCGGCCTCACGACGGCGGCGCTGGGGATCCTGGCCCTGCTCGTGGGGCTGCGGATCGTGCCGGCGGTCACCGCGCATCACGACCCGGCTGTACGAGCGGTGAAGGCGAAGCTGCCCCGCGCGATCTACCTGCTCGGCGTGATGAGCATGGGCTTCGGGCTGAGCGAGGGCACGGGCATCGACTGGTCGGCCCTGCACGTCACCGACGTAGCGCACGTGTCGCCGGGTGTCGGTGCGCTCGGCGTGACGATGGTGTCGGGCTGCATGATGATCATCCGCTTCGCCGGCGACGCGATCGTCGCGAAGGTCGGACGCGTCTGGGTCGTACGTGTCGGCGCCGTCACGGCGGCGATCGGCTTCGTCGTCACCGCCACGATGTCCACGCTGCCGCTCGTGCTGCTCGGCTGGGCGCTGGTGGGACTCGGGATCGGGATCATCGCGCCACAGGTGTACGCGGCGGCGGGCTACCTCGCCGGTGCCCGCGGACTCGCGGTGACGGTGTCGTTCGGGTTCACGTCGATCCTTGCCGGCCCGGCAATCATCGGCGGCCTCGTGCACACCGTCGGCATCCAGCACACGATGTTCGCCCCTGCACTCCTGGCGATCGTCATCGTGTTCGGCGCTCAGATCATGCGCGCGGGCGAACGCCCGAACGCGACCCTCTAGTCAGGCCGGCGTTTCCTGCTCGTCGGCCACCGACAGGAGCAACGCCCGCAACAGCGTGGCGAGCTTCTCGCGGTCGGACGTGGTCAGGTCGGTGAGCAGCCGCTCCTCGGAGATCAGCAGGTCTGACAGCGCCGCATCGACCACCGTGAGCCCGGTCGGGGTCAACGACACGATCGCGGCCCTGCCGTCGCTGGGATGGATGTCACGGGTGACGAGCTCGCGGTCCACGAGGCGCGCGATCCGGTGCGTCATCGTGCCGCTCGTGACGTGGGTCTCCCGGGAGAGCTCACCGGGGGTCAGCCGGTACGGCTTCCCAGCGCGCCGCAGCGCAGCGAGCACGTCGAACTCGAACGCGCCCAGGCCATGTGCTGCGAACGCGGCATCCCGCGTCGTGGCGTGCCGGCCCGCGAGCCGGCTGACCCGGCTGAGCACCTGCATGACGTCGACCTGGAGATCCGGCCGCTCCCGGTGCCACGCGGAGACGATGTCGTCGACCTCGTCACGTCGCCCCACCGGCTGCCTCATGCCCGACATATTGCCACCCGGCGCGCACGCCCATGCGGGAAGCCCCGCCGGTGGGCACGCGAGAACCGAACCGTGTCAGCTGCTGCTGAGCACGCGGGCGCCGGGTACGGGCCCCTTGGCGCGCAACACTGACCGTACGGAGGGGAACGAGCTCAGCCCCACGGCGAGGTTCACCGCGTCGTCCTCGTCGGCGCACAGGAACGCGACCGTCGGGCCGGAGCCGCTGACGATCGAGTTGATGCCGCCGATGGCCAGGCCCTCCTCGAGCGTCTCGAGGATCGGCGGGTGCAGCCGGATCGCGGAGTGCGCGAGGTCGTTGCACATTCCCATCCGTACAGCCGCCAGGTCGTGCGAGGCGAGGCCCGTCATGAGGTGGTCGATGATCATCCGCGGCGTCGTCGAGGCCGCGCTGTACGTGTCGTAGTCGGCGAACACCTTCGCCGTGGACAGGCCGCCGTGTGCGAGCGCGAACACCCACTCGTACGACCCCTTGCACAACGCCGGCGCCAGCTGCTCGCCACGGCCGGTGCCCAGGGCGCACCCGCCCATGAGCGAGAACGGCACGTCGCTGCCCAGCTCGGCCGCCAGCGCCAGAAGCTCGGGCTGGCCGACGTCGAGGCCCCACAGCACCGAGCATGCGAGCAACGCACCGGCGCCGTCGGCCGATCCGCCCGCCATGCCGCCCGCGACCGGGATGTGCTTCTCGATCGCGAGGTGCACGCCCATCTCGGGCGACCGGTAGCGGGAGCGCAATAGGTCAGCGGCCTTGAGCGCGAGGTTGGACATGTCGAGCGGCACCTGGTCGGCGCCCTCCCCCGAGACCTCGACGCTGAGCCGCCCCCGGCGTGCGGGGGTGGCCGTGACGATGTCGTACAGCGACACGGCCATGAACAGCGTCGTGAGCTCGTGGTAGCCGTCGTCGCGCCGCGGCGAGACGGACAGGGCGAGGTTCACCTTGCCCGGCACCTGGACACGTACGGCCGCGTCTACATCGCTCGACTCCACGCAACGAACCTACCTGCCCGCTCAGACGGTGGGTGGAAGGTGCGGGACGATCGCCGCGAACTGCTGGATCGTCAGGGTCTCGCCTCGCCGGGTGGGGTCGATGCCCGCGGCCTCGAGCGCGTCCGACGCGGCCGTTGACGAGCCGAACACCCCGGACAGCGCGGCGCGCAGCATCTTGCGTCGCTGGCCGAAGGCGGCGTCGACCACGTCGAACGTGGTCTGCCGGTCGACGGTCGACGGCGCGTCGCGGCGCGAGAACGCCACGAGACCCGACTCCACGTTGGGCACGGGCCAGAAGACACTCGGCGGGACGGTGCCGACCCGCGACGCCGACGCGTACCAGGCGAGCTTGGCCGACGGCGTCCCGTACACCTTGCTGCCCGGCGGTGCGACGAGCCGGTCCGCGACCTCCAGCTGCACCATGACAAGGCCGGACGTGATGCTCGGGAAGGTCGCGAGCAGGTGGAGGATCACGGGGACGGAGATGTTGTACGGGAGGTTGGCGACCACCCGCGTCGGAGGTGGGTCGAGCGCGGTGATGCGCAGCGCGTCGGCCTCGACGACCGTGAGCCGGTCGGCCGCGTCGGGGAGCCGCTCGGAGACCGTACGGGCCAGTCGCGTCGCCAGCGACGACTCGATCTCGACCGCTGTCACGAGCGCGCCGGCCTCCAGGAGGCCGAGCGTCAGCGACCCGAGCCCCGGCCCGACCTCGAGCACGACCTCGCCGGGCTTGACCCCGGACAGGGCGACGATCCGCCGGACCGTGTTGGGGTCGATGACGAAGTTCTGGCCGCGCTGCTTGCTGGGCCGCAGGTCCAGCTCGGCCGCGAGCGTACGGATCGTCTTGGGATCGAGCAGCCCGTGCTCAGCCATCGTCGCCCCACGAGCCACCGAACGCCTCGAACGTGTTGGCGGTGAGCAGCTGGCAGGCCTCGGCGAGGTCCCAGCCGCGCTGGTCGGCGACGAACCGTACGGTGTGGGCGACCAGGTACGACGCGTTGGGCCTGCCGCGTGCAGGGACCGGGGTCAGGTAGGGCGCGTCGGTCTCGACCAGCACCTTCTCGCGTGGCGTCGCCGCCAGCGCCTCGCGCAGGTGAGCGTTGGCGTTGTACGTGACGACGCCCGGGTAGGAGAGCCAGAAGCCGCGTTCGGAGCAGCGACGCGCGAAGTCGGCGTCGCCGGAGAAGCAGTGCATGACCACGCGGTCCGGCAGAGGCCCGGCGTCCAGCACGTCGAGGACGTCGTCGTGGGCGTCCCGGTCGTGGATGACGAGCGTCACGCCGGCCGACCGTGCGATCGCGATGTGCGCGGCGAAGGCGTCGCGCTGGCGGGCCCGGCCGGCCGGGTCCTTGGTACGGAAGTAGTCCAGGCCGGTCTCCCCCACGCCCCGTACGTGCGGGCCGAGATTCGCCATCCGTTCGATCTCGGCAAGCCCCGCCTCCACGAGCTCGGGATGCCGGGCGACGTCGTTGGGGTGCAGCGCCACGTTCGCGACGACCTGAGAGTGGTTCGCGGCGTTCTCGACGCAGCGCAGGGAGCTGGCCGCGTCCCAGCCGACGTCGACGAGGCGTTCGACACCGACCTGCCGGGCCAGCTCCAGGTTCGCCTCGACCGGCATCCCCACGCGCTCGGTCACCGAGGCGAGGTGGGTGTGGGCGTCGACGACCGTGTACGGGAGCGGCTCAGGAGCCTCGGGCATGCCCCACGTGTCGGGAGAGATCACTGGCCCAGTCTGGCAGAGGGCCCTCCAAGAGACCGGATGGTGCACGGCCCGGCCGTCGATCCTCGGCTTTCACCGGGCTCCGGCGGTCGGCCGCCATGCCTGTCCATCAATCCTCGGCTTGTGAGGCCAGAGGAGGCGGGCACAAGCCGACTTTCGATCCACCACCAGCTAACGACAACGCGCTCCGCCCGGACAGCCCGACTATCGATGGTCACGGCGAGGGCAGGCCGTGCGGGGAGCTACACGGCGAGCTTGTAGCCGAGACCTCGTACGGTGACGAACAGCACGGGGTTGGCCGGGTCGGCCTCGAGCTTCGCGCGCAGCCGCTTCACGTGGACGTCGAGCGTCTTGGTGTCGCCGAAGTAGTCGGAGCCCCACACACGGTCGATGAGCTGCCCGCGGGTGAGCACTCGCCCAGGGTTGCGAAGGAACATCTCCAGCAGCTCGAACTCCTTGAGAGCGAGGCGTACGGTCTCGCCGTTCAGCGTGACCTCGTGGCGCTCCACGTTCATCCGTACCGCGCCGGCCTCGATCACGTCCGACAGCGGCTCGTTGTCCTGGCCGCGACGCAGGACGGCCCGGATCCGGGCGACCAGCTCGCGGTGGCTGAACGGCTTGGTGACGTAGTCGTCGGCGCCGATCTCGAGCCCGACCACCTTGTCGATCTCCGAGTCACGCGCGGTGACCATGATGACCGGAACGCTCGAGACCTGCCGCAGCTGGCGGCACACCTCGACGCCGGAGAGGCCTGGCAGCATGAGGTCGAGCAGCACGATGTCCGCGCCGGCGCGAGCGAACTCGTCCAGACCGGTACGGCCGTCGGCCGCAGCCACGACCTCGTACCCTTCGCGGCGCAGCATGTACGAGGTGGCCTCGCGGTAGCTCTCCTCGTCCTCGACGAGCAGCACACGGGTCATGGAGCGACCTCCTGGTCGGGTGGAACCGGATGATCCGGCGTGATCCACGCCGGGAGTCGAAGGGTGAACGTGGACCCGCTGCCGACCTTGCTCCAGACGGACACTGTCCCGCCGTGGGCCTCGGTGACGAGCTTGACGATCGACAGGCCGAGGCCCGTACCGCCGGACGCTCGGCTGCGGTCGGGGTCGACCCGGAAGAACCGGTCGAAGATCCGTTCCTGGTCGGCCTCGGCGATGCCGATGCCGTTGTCGGTGACGGCGATCTCGATCACCTCGTCGTCTCCGCTCTTGCGGCGGGCACAGGTCACAGCGACGCGTGCACCATCGTGACTGTACGAGATGGCGTTGGCGATGAGGTTCGCGACCGCGTCGATGAGCTGTGGGCCGTCGCCGATCACGTCGCCGGGATCCCTGTCGGACACCGTGAGCGTCACGTGGCGCGCACGTGCTGTGGACGCCAGCCGGTCGACGGCGCGACGGACGACGGAGCTGACGTCGACGGCCCTCGCCTCGCGCAGCGGGTCGTCCGACTGCAGCCTGGACAGAGTGATGATCTGCTGGACGAGCTCAGCGAGCCGTGCAGACTCACGCTGCATCCGGGTGGCGAAGCGGATGACCATCTCGGGGTCGTCGGACGCCTTCTCGACGGCCTCGCTCAGGAGCCCGATCGCGCCGATCGGCGTCTTCAGCTCGTGGCTGATGTTCGTCACGAAGTCGCGGCGCGACAGGTCGATGCGGTGCTCCTCGGAGATGTCGCGGGCGAGGACCACGACCACGCCGTCACGCAGGGGCGCAACCGCAACGGCCAGGTTGGCGGGCACCGCGCTCGTACTGCCCGGACGCTCGATCGTGGCGTGGTCCGCGAGACCGGTGCGACGTACGGAGCGTACGAGCTCGAGCATCCGCGGCGACGCCACCCGCGAGCCGCGCGCCAGTCCCATGGCCCGGGCGGGTTCGGTCGCGTCCAGCACGTCGTCCTCGTTCCCGACGAACATCGCCGCGACGCCGCTCTCGATGGCGACGATCAACGCGTCAGGGGGTACGGCGGGTGTGGTGGGCTCCTCCATGACGGGGTCGCGACGCGAGTAGCGCCCCACGAGGAGACCAACGGCAAGGGCGATCGAGCAGAACAGCACGACCAGCCAGGAGCTCACGCCTTGATCCTATGCAGATCCGGGAGGGCGAAGCCCGCCCAAGCGGTCCACGCAGGTCCCGTCAACCAAGGGTTCGGCCCTCGTTAACCTCCGCGTCGCCCAACTTCACCCGGACCGCATGGCTGGGCCCCGTACCGTGAGCGACCGCAGGACCAGACATCTATGCTGAGACCGCGGCGCCCCGGCGGCGCTGTTTCAGAGGACAGGCAGGATATGCGCGAGACCTACCACGGGCAGCTGGACGCCATCGTCGTGTCCCTCGTCGGACTCACCGAGACCGTGGCGGATGCGGTGAACCGCGCCACGCGGTCCCTGTTGGACGCCGACCTGCCCTTGGCCGAGCAGGTGATCAGCGACGACAGGATCGTGGACGCCGCTCACGACGACATCGAGCAGCGCGCGTTCGCGCTCCTGGCCCGTCAGTCGCCGGTGGCAGGCGAGCTCCGTACGATCGTGGCCGCGCTGCGCATGACCAACGCGCTGGGCCGCATGGGTGACCTGGCCGCTCACGTCGCGAAGGTGGCGCGCCTGCGCTACCCCGACTCGGCCGTGCCGGACGCGCTGCGCGAGAACTTCCGGTCCATGGCGACTCTGGCCGAGTCGATGGTGCGTACGGCGGCGCAGACGCTGCGCGACCGCAACGTCGAGAACGCCGCCCAGCTCGCCGAGGACGACGAGGAGATGGACGAGCTGCGCGCCTCGCAGTTCCGCGTCCTGCTCAGCGACGACTGGAGCGAGGGCGTCGAGAAGGCCGTCGATGCGGCACTGCTCGGTCGCTACTACGAGCGGATCGCGGACCACGCCGTGAACATCGGCAGCCGCGTCATCTACCTCACCACCGGAAGTGCCCCCGAGGGAGACCAGTGGCCGAAGGCCTGACCGCGTCCGTGCCGGCGTGAGCGGTCAGGGGACCTCGTAGTCCAAGGGCTCCGTGAGCTCGAGGCCGTCCTCAGCGATCCGGCACAGCGTGCCGACGGGCTGACGCAGGACGACGAGGCTGTACGCGATGTCCATCTTGCAGGCCGTGACGTGGAACGCCGCGGGCACGATCAGCCACCCTGCGCCCGGCCCGATGGCAACGCCCACGATCAAGGCCGCCGTCAGGAGCACCGCAGGAGCCAGCTCGACGAGCACGAACGTGCCACGTCCGTACGGCGCTTCCTGACGGTCCAGGTTGAGCAGCGGGTACGGCGTGGTCTCGAAGTGGAAGCGTGGCTTGTGCCCCACCGCCAGCATCGCCAGCGCATGGACGCCCTCGTGGAGGAGCCAGATCCCGGCGCACTCCGCGAGGAGGATCCCGACGACGAGGAGGATCCCGAACTCACCGGAGAAGGGGATGCGCCCCGGGGTGACGTGCGTCGACAGGTACAGCCAGCCGAGGAGAAGTGCGGTCACCGGGAAGGCGATGAGTCCGGTGAGCCCCAGTGTGACCTCGGCGGCCATGCTGCGCTCCCACAGCTGGACCACGGATGCCGCGCCTACTTCTTGCCCTGGTTCTTGACGGCTTCGATGGCGGCCGCTGCGGCGTCGGGGTCGAGGTAGCGACCACCGGGCGTGACGGGACGAAGGTCGTCGTCGAGCTCGTACAGCAACGGGATGCCCGTGGGGATGTTGAGCCCCGCGATGTCCGCGTCCGAGATGTTGTCGAGGTGCTTGACGAGCGCGCGCAGCGAGTTGCCGTGGGCCACGACGATGGTCACCTTGCCGGAGCGCAGGTCGGGCACGATCGCGTCGTACCAGTACGGCAGCATGCGGACGACGACGTCGGCGAGGCACTCGGTCGCCGGACGGGCCTCGCTCGGCAGGTCGGCGTAGCGGGGGTCGTGGAACTGCGAGAACTCCGCGTCGTTGGCGATGGGGGGCGGCGGGGTGTCGTACGAGCGGCGCCACAGCATGAACTGCTCCTCGCCGTACTGCTCGAGGGTCTGCGCCTTGTTCTTGCCCTGCAGGTCGCCGTAGTGGCGCTCGTTGAGGCGCCACGAGCGCTTCACCGGGATCCAGTGACGGTCGCAGCCGTCGAGGGCGAGGTAGGCGGTGTGGATGGCGCGCCTCAGGACGGACGTGTGCACCACGTCGGGCAGCAGGTTCTCGGTCTTGAGAAGCTCTGCGCCGCGCTTGGCCTCAGCGACGCCCTTCTCGTTGATGTCGACGTCGACCCAGCCGGTGAACTGGTTCTTGGCGTTCCATTCGCTCTCGCCGTGACGGAGCAGAATCAGCGTGGAAGTCATGGCGCCAGCCTATCGGGACGAGGGCGTGGCGCACGGCCTGGGTTGGTCCCGCCACGCAGGATGACCTCATGAGCCTGCCGATCGAGGACTACGCCCTGATCAGCGACTGCCGCACCGGGGCGCTCGTCGGTCGGAACGGCAGCATCGACTGGCTCTGCCTGCCCCGGTACGACTCGCCGTCGGTGTTCGCCGCCCTGCTCGGTGACGAGGAGCACGGGCACTGGATGGTCGCGCCGACCGACCCGGAGGCCACCTCCACCCGGCACTACCTGGACCGTACGTTCGTGCTCGTCACCACGTGGACCACCGCCACCGGCGAGCTCGAGGTCTGCGACTTCATGCCGCACGGCGACCACCTGTCCAACATCGTCCGGCGCATCCGGTGCGTGCGGGGCGAGGTCGACGTGGTCGAGGAGCTGCGGATGAGGTTCGGCTATGCGACCGCGCTGCCGTGGGTACGACGCATGGCGGATGGCGACGCCGAGATGCTGGTCGCGATCGCCGGGCCGGACGCACTCGTACGTCGCGGACCCGCGCTCGTGGCCGGCGAGCGGCACCACGCCGCGACCTACACGATGGCCGAGGGCGAGACCATCGACGTGTCGCTGACCTGGTTCCGATCGCATCTCGACCCGCCCGACGCGATCGACGTCGAGGCGGGGCACCTGGAGACGATCCGCTGGTGGCGCGACTGGGCCTCCCGGTACAGCCACGAGGGTCCGCACTACGAGCACGTCATGAGGTCCCTGCTCGTCCTGCGGGCGCTCACCGACGAGGCGACCGGCGGGATCGTCGCCGCGGCGACGACGAGCCTGCCGGAACAGTTCGGCGGCCAGCGGAACTGGGACTACCGCTACGTCTGGCTCCGGGACGCGGCCCTCACGCTCGCCGCGTTCCTCACCCACAGCTACGTCAGCGAGGCGCAGAACTGGCGCGCCTGGCTGCTTCGGGCGATCGCCGGTGATCCCGCCGACATCCAGACGATGTACGGGCTCGCGGGCGAGCGGTACCTGCCGGAGCGCGAGCTCAGCTCGTTGCCGGGCTACCAAGGGGCTTCACCCGTACGTGTCGGGAACGCGGCCGTCGACCAGTTCCAGGGCGACGTCATCGGCGAGATCATGGTCGCGCTCCACGCCGCCCGGGAGGCGGGCGTCACCGAGGACGCGTTCTCGTGGCCGCTGCAACGGTCGCTGCTGAGCTTCGTCGAGGAGCACTGGGACGATGCCGACCATGGCATCTGGGAGATCCGCGGCGACCCCCGCGCATTCACGCACTCGCGGGTCACGATGTGGGCCGCTCTCGACCGTGGCGTCCGAGCCGTACGCGAGTGCGGTCTCGACGGTCCGGCCGAGCGCTGGGAGTCGTTGCGGGACCGGATCCGCGACGAGGTCGAGTCGCAGGGCTTCGATGCGGCGCGGAACTCGTACGTGCAGTCGTACGGCTCGAGCGCTGTGGATGCGTCGCTGCTGCACCTCGTACAGGTCGGCTACTGCGGCGCGGACGACCCCCGGATGCTGGGGACGGTGGCGGCCCTCGAGCACGACCTGCTCCAGGACGGGCTGCTCATGCGCTACCGGGTCGACGACGCATCGGCCAACGGTCTCGACGACTTCCCTCCGGGCGAGCACCCGTTCCTCGCCTGCTCGTTCTGGCTCGCAGAGCAGTACGCACGGTCGGGCCGCCTCGACGACGCCCGAACCCTCATGGACCGTCTCGTGGGCCTCACGAACGACGTGGGCCTCCTGTCCGAGGAGTACGACACGTCGACCGGCCGCCACGTCGGCAACACCCCTCAGGCGCTCACCCACCTTGCCATGGTGCAGGCCGCCGACTGGATCGCTCGCGCGGCCCAGGGACAGAGCTGACGCGACGGCGGCGTGGTCAGGAGGGGCGAGGTTCCGGACGGTCGATGACACGCTTCCACGTGCCGTCCGGTTGGCGCCGGACGACCTGGACCCTCGTCCCCTTGTCGTCCGCCGAGGGGGTCGCCGTGAGGGCGATGTCGCCGGCGTACAGGGTCGGCAGGGCCTGCTCGACCGCGACCGTCTGCTGACCCGAGAACGCCTTCGCCATGAGGTCCCGGATCGCCTCCCGTCCCCTCGTGATCTGCCCGGGCGGGAACGCCATCACGGCGTCCTCCTCGTACAGGTCCGCGATGCCATCCGCGTCACCCGCGTTCGCTCGCTCGACGAACAGCCTGGTGATGTCCTCGGGCGTCAGCGCCCCGTCGTACTCGCCGCTCATGGTGGATCCTCTCGTCGATGGTCCTTACCCTCGGGGCACGTCGACGAAACCAGTCCGCCGCGTTGGCTGGCAGAATCGCCTCATGACCCGACCCATCGCTCTCGTGACCGGAGCATCCTCCGGTATCGGCGCCGCCACCGCGCGCCACCTCGCCGCTGACTTTCGTGTGGTCGTGGCCGCCCGGCGGGCCGACCGGATCCAGGCCCTGGCCGACGAGATCGGCGGACGGGCCGTCGCGTGCGACATCACGGATGCCGCGCAGGTGGCTGCGCTGGCCGACTCGATCGGGGACCGGCTCGACCTGCTCGTCAACAACGCCGGCGGCGCGCTGGGCCAGGAGCCGGTGGCCGACGCGGACATCGAGGCGTGGATCGACATGTACGACAAGAACGTCATCGGGACCGTACGGGTCACCAAGGCGCTGCTTCCCGCGCTGCGCACCGCCGGGGGCACGATCGTCTTCGTGACCAGCGTGGCCGCCGACGGTCCGTATGAGGGTGGCGCAGGTTACTGCGGCGCGAAGGCCGCGGAGCGCATGATCGCCGGCTCGCTGCGGCTCGAGCTCGTCGGGGAGCCGATCCGCATCTGCGAGGTGGTACCGGGCATGGTCATGACCGAGGAGTTCTCGCTGACCCGGTACGGCGGCGACGCGGCGCGCGCGGCCAAGGTCTACGAAGGCGTGCCGGGGCCGCTCGTCGCCGACGACATCGCCGAGACGATCGCCTGGGTCGCGAGCCGTCCGCACCATGTGAACATCGACCGCATCGTCGTACGTCCGCTCGCCCAAGCCGCCCAGCACAAGGTCTACCGGGTCTCCTGAGGGGCATCGCGCGTGCATTCACTAGGAGATACGCGCACGCTGATCGACATGCGCGGCAGCGAGCCGCTGGAGGCCGGTCGCTGCAGACGACCCGCCGCGGCCCGTGCGGTGGACGCGGTGTGACGGGTGTCGGAGGTCACTGACAGGATGCACGTGTGCGTTTCGTCGTGATCCGTCATGGACAGTCCACCAACAACCTCCTCTGGGAGACGACCGGCAGCGAGACCGGCCGCCACCCCGACACCCCGTTGACCGACACCGGCCACCGGCAGGCAGAGCTGCTCGCCGAGCACCTCGAGGCCGTCCTGCCGTGGCACGTCGACGCCATCTACACCAGCCTCATGGCCCGCGCCGTACAGACGGCTGCCCCGGTCGCGGCGGCACTCGGCCTGCCGCTGGTCGGGCGCACGGACATGTTCGAGGTGGGCGGCCCCTTCGAGCTGGAGAACGAGACCCTCGAGCGGACCCCGTACCCGGGCGCCTCGGTCGACGAGCTGCGCGCCATGTCTGACCGCCTCGTGCTGCCCGACGGCGCCACGCCCCGGGGGTGGTGGCGCGGACCGGTCGAGAACGAGACCAGCGGCCCCCCGAAGCGGGCACGCTCGCTGATCTCCGACATCCGGGCGAAGCACCACGACAACACGACCGTGGCGCTGGTCAGCCACGGCTACTTCTCCCAGTTCCTCTTCCGGGAGTTCATGAGCATCGACCAGATGCCGGGCTGGATCGAGATCCACAACACGAGCCTGAGCCTGTACGAGGACTCGCCCGAGTTCGCGAGCTGCCGCGCGCTCCGCCTCAACTGGACCCCGCACCTTCCGGAGCACCTGGTCACGAACTGAGCGGAGTCTCAGCGTCGGCGGCGGAGCAGCAGCCATCCTCCGGCCCCGGCGACGACCATCAGGACGCCCAAGATCCCGAGCAGCACCTTCGTGGTTCGAGGTGAGGCGCCACTCGAGGGGCCGTCCGACGGGTGCGGGGTGGCCGAGCTCTTCGAGGCAGTCGCCGACGGGGTCGCCGTGACGGAGC
>Ga0182021_10003156_pt1 | contig 19391 bp, 11 predicted proteins | sample 612E3MmetaG_FD_120493 | JGI IMG/M metagenome (GOLD analysis project Ga0182021, IMG submission 120493) | Permafrost microbial communities from Stordalen Mire, Sweden - 612E3M metaG (Illumina Assembly) | ecosystem: Environmental > Terrestrial > Soil > Wetlands > Permafrost | place: Sweden... | reverse complement strand
GGGAACAAGCCTTTCTTTCGGCTAAGTAAGCAAACAGATTCTTTAAAGCGGAAAACTTATCAGTAAAGCAGTAATGAAAGGCTCAGCTAAACGCAAGTTAATTTGGCGCATGTAATCGAGGTGAAAATAAAAATGGTTGAAATGAAAGTTAATGCCTCAGAACTTAAAGGCGACGAAGCAAAACTATTCGAGAAACTATCAGATTTCCTTAAGGAAAAAACAGGCGGAGAAGTTGCGTCGGACGGAAAAATCATAACGGTAAAAGGCGAAGGCGAAGCACTCTCAAAAAAATACATTCGGGTAACCGTCAAAAAGTTCCTTCACAAGCATGAACTCACTGAATTGTTGAGAGTAATAGCCGACGAAGAAGAAAACACGCTAAAAGTAAAAGAGAGAAAACTCGAAGAAGAAGATTAAAATCTTTTTACCCAAAATTAAGTTAATTTTCTATTTTCCTCATTCTAACAATCAACAGCTAACTCTTGTTCTATTCACTGAACACCCTGTTCCAACGCTTAGCATTAAATCAAAAAACCGCTAACTATAACATAAGCGTGCAAAGGCAGGTTGAGGCGGCATGAGCAACAAAAGCATCACCATAGGCACAGTGGTAATTTTGGTTTCCTTCGTGACTTTAGCGTTAGCTTCTGAAACGTATTTGACTCTTCAATGCATTAATCCCGTAGCCACCATAGCAGCAATAGCCGTAGCCGTAATAGGCATCGTTTGGCTCAAAAGAACATCCAAGTCTTGAGCTCATCTTCATTTAGAGCTTTAAAATAACTACCTGTTTTGTTTTAGTTAAGAAAAAAAAAGGTTAAGCATGAACTGTCTCGAGGGGAAACAGTCATGGCAGGTAGCTTCTTTTCTTGATGCCTAACCAAGATTTCCTAAGCATATTTTTGGTTAAATGTTTTTTCGTCAAGGTTTCTTCACTATTCTTTAGTCAAACTTTCTTGACTGAAAAAATAGCCGCTAAATTGGTGTAGGGGAAGGGAGGCTATCTTTTTAGCAAGAAAAATAAGTCTAAAAAGAGCGTTGTAGACCAAGTTGGGAATAAAGAAAGAATTAAAAAGAAAACAAAAAAAGTGTTACTTCCGTTTAAGCATGTTTTCCAGCACTGGTTTGAGTTTGGCGTTTTCTGCTTGAATTTTCTCTTTGCCTAGCGCCTTCATTTGGCCATCGATTTCCTTGATGACTTCAGCATAGTGGATTCCTTCAGCGGCTGAAACGTATTCTACACGGAACCGCTCTGAACTTACACCCAGCTTTATTAGCATGCCTCTGAGGGCTTCGGTTCTTGCTTTCATTTTGTAGTTTCCGTTAATGTAGTGGCAGTCATATGGCAAGTGGCAGGCACCTACCATTACTACGCCTGCGCCAAGCCTGAAAGCTTCAAGAATAAATTCTCTTGCAACTCTACCGCTGCACATGACTCGGATTGCGCGCACACTCGGCGGGTACTCGAAACGGCTGATTCCGGCTAGGTCGGCTCCAGCGTAACTGCACCAATTACATAAGAAAGCTAAGATTTTTTCCTCAGGTTTGTCTATAAGTGCTGCTCGTATTTGAGCCATAATTTGGGCGTCAGTAAAGTGCATCTGGGTGATTGCGTGTTGTGGGCATTCTGCAACGCATGTTCCGCAGCCGTGGCAGCTGGCAGTGATTATTTGGGCTGGCTTAGGCTTTTCTAGTTTAATTGCGCCGTATGGACATTTGTCGACGCAGACGCCGCAACTTTTGCATTTAGCTTCATCAACAACTGAGATGATTGGTTCAATCTTCCATTTTGGCTTGCTGATTACAGTGGCTGCTCTTGACGCTGCGCCACTTCCCTGCGAAACGCTGTATGGAATATCTTTTAAGCCTTGGCAGCAACCTGCGTAGAAGACGCCGTCGGTTGGGGCATCCATCGGTTTAAGTTTGGGGTGTGACTCCATGAAGAATCCGTCTGAACCTCTTGACAGATTAAGGATGCGTGCAACTTCCTCCGAGCCTTTTTTAGGTATCGATGCTGTTGCGAGCACTACCATGTCAGCTTCGACTTCGATTGGCGTTCCCAGCAATGTATCTTCTGAGTGCAAGGTTAAGTTGTGGGTTTTTGGGTCTTCGTCAATTCGGCTTACTCTTCCGCGAATGAAGTTTACGCCTCGTTCTCTTGCGCGGTCGTAGAATTCCTCGTAGCCTTTCCCTGGACTTCGAATGTCCATGTAGAAAACGTAGACTTCTATGTCTTCCTTGTACTTCTCTTTAAGCTGGACAACATGTTTGAGCGTGTACATGCAACAGTAGTTGCTGCAATAGGGGTACTTGTTTTTGTCTCGGCTGCCAACACATTGGATGAAAGCTACTCTATGTGGTTTTTGCCCGTCTGATTGTCTGATTACTTTGCCACCTGTTGGACCCGCAGCCAAAATGAGCCGTTCAAACTCCATGCTTGTGATAACATTTGGATATTTTCCGTAACCTAACAGAGGCATATCGTATGGCAAATAAACGTCATAACCTGTGGACACAATTATTGCGCCAACGTCAAATTCGACTTCTTCAGCTTTCTGGTTAAAATCAATGGCTTTTCGTTCGCCGCAAGCATCTACACATTTGAAGCATTCGATGCAATAGTCTTTGTTGATAGAGTAAATCAAGGGTACTGTTTGGTCGAAGGGAACGGAGATTGCTTTGCGTGTTCCAAGATTCATGTCCCACTCATTGGGGTATTCGATTGGGCAAGCATCTTTGCATTCACCACAACCAGTGCATTTGTCAGTAAGCACATAACGTGGATTTTTGCGTATCTTTACCTTGAAATTGCCTATGTAGCCGTCAACTTTGACAAGTTCTGAATTAGTGAAAATTGTGATGTTTGGATGGCGACCGCAATCCACCATTTTTGGTCCTTCAATGCAGATGCTGCAGTCAAGGGTTGGGAAAGTTTTATCAAGCGCCGCCATGTGTCCGCCTATGCTTTGAGTGTTTTCAAGCATATAGACTTTGTAGCCCATCTCAGCAAGGTCTAAGGCAGCATTCATGCCGGCGATGCCGCCGCCGATAATTAATGCTTTATTGGTGACTGGTACCTCGATGGTTTGCAGGGGCATCATTAATCGTACTTTTGCTACTGCCATTCGAACAGAATCCTTGGCTCTTTCCGTAGCTTCTTTGGGTGTATTTTGGTGGCACCATGAGGAGAACTCGCGGATGTTTGCCATCTCATAAAGGAACGGGTTTAGGCCTGCTTCTGAAACTGTCCGTCTGAAGGTTGGTTCATGCATTCTGGGCGAGCAAGCAGCGATTACTACACGGTTTAGTTTTTGTTCACGGATGGCTTTGCGGATTTCTTCTTGTCCAGGATCAGCGCAGGTGTAACGGTTTTCTTTAACGTAGACTACGTCTGGAATGGTTTTAGCATATTCCGTGACTGCTTTAACATCAACTGTGCCTGCAATGTTTAAGCCGCAGTCGCAGACGAAAACGCCGACTCGCAATTCTTCCGGTTTTGTAGTTTCTGGTTTACAAGTTGGGCAACTCATTTCATTGCCTCCTTTCCAATTTCGTACGCCACGAATCTTTTAGAAACCGCTTTTCGGCGACTCTCACCAGCGACGGTTCTAAGTTCTTTAGCGGCATCAGCTGGTGAAGTTATTCTTTCTAATGCTTTGTTCCATGTGCCTGACCGGATCGGTGTGTGATGTACAGCCGTACGTTTAACCGCCAATGCTTCAGGCACTGGGCAAACGTTTTTGCAGGCACCACAATAAGTGCAAAGTAACTGGTTAACGTGAACTTTCTTGTCCTCGCCAAGCGCTAAAGCACCTGGAATGGAGCAAACATCAAGGCAATCCGTGCAGCCATCTGGACATTTCTCTTGATTAATCGCAATAACTCCTTCAAACGCTTTTTTAATTTTCAATGCACCTGCGTCACATTTGAACTCGCAAAGCCTGCAAGTTGGGCAATAATCTTTTTGCACGTCAACGTTAACTTGAACACGCTTTTTTTGGCTCCGTGATAACGCGTCAACCTTCTCAACGGGTGTGCCATCAAAAGCAAACTTGGAAATTTTAATTAATGACAAGGGACATGTGGTTTCGCATTTTGTGCATTCTTTTGGGCATTGGCTTGTATCTACTTTTATGTCACGAACAAGCTGCGGATAACTTTCTTTATCCAAAATTGAAAGGTCGTGAGCGCCATTGAGGGTAACTCTTATTGCTCCATAAGGACAGGTGACATCGCAAATCCCGCAAAAATTACATTTTGCCAAGTCAACGTCAACTTTGGCTTTTTGTGCTTTTCCATCTTGAGTTTTAGGTTGTTTTTGCGTTTTTATAGCTTCTTTAGGACACGCCAAACTGCATATTTGGCAACCAACACAGCGTTTTTTATCTAGAATTAACTTGTAATCTTTAACTTGTAAGATCCACTCTAACGTCAAAGCGTCTGCCGTATCATTTTTTATAGTTTTTAACGGCATTAGTCAACCACCAAGAGTTGTTTACCTACGTGGCACAAATTTACAACGCCTTTCAGATTTGCTAGAATGCTTTAAGCATTTGCTTTTGATATAAATATTGCTTGACTAAAAAATAATCTTCATGGTGCAGATCAAAATATAATGCTGAAAGGAATGGACTTGTTACCTGTGCTTTTATCTTAGCCCTTAGAATTTAAGGCAGGTTTGAACCTTGATGTGTATATGAAAACGAGCGATTTTACAACTGCTATTGTAAAGATAACAAGGTAAACCAGACGGGCTATTGCAAGAGTGGGCTCGCTTACAATTAGAGGCGTACTGAATGTATAACCTACGATTGTTGGCAATAAAACTGCATATGGAAATAATCAACAAAAGATTTGACTTGTTGGTGAAGTAAACCTTCCAATCCCCACTTTTGAACAAGACAAGCATTGCTAACAAAAATAAAATTATTTCAAGAAGTATATTTATTGGGCTTGGTGGCTTTTCTGGCATGGAAACGGCATTTGGAATACCGAAATCGCCACATAAGGTCCAATAATCGCGCCTAATACATGGTACTGCATAGAACTAAAACACATAACGCGTAAACTCCAGCAGCAATGGTGAAGATTATTTATTCATCAATGGTCAACTAGTTATCTCAATCTCAGGAGTAAGCAATAATGATAGGGAAATTCCTGACACCGCACTTTTAGGCGACTACCACCCAATTGCCATTAGCAATTTGGCTGTTTATACCGATGATTTTGTAGCATCTTCTAGTTACATAGACCCTAACTTCTACCTATTCAGTGATGGGTTTGAAGGAGAAAGCAGTAACTTAAACAGCTGGACGGGAACGTATAACCGGCCTTTTTCAATCGTTAATAACCCAGCATATGCGGGTTCCAGCGCGGTGAAATATCCAGTAAATCTTGCAGGAGGTACTGACGATTTTCTATATCAGATTCTCCCTCAACATACAGCGAGTTAGAATTGAGGGCTTATTTCCAAGTTACATATTTTTCTGTACTTAGTAACAGAGCAAATGTTTCAGTGGTGTATAATGAATTAGTTAATGTAGGTGCTATAATGATGGCGGAGCCCTGAAGTGGTGGCTCTACTGGCATGATGGCAGCAGTTGGCATTCGATTGTTTCGAATTCAGCACCATCAATCGTCTCAAAGACGTGGTATTCGATTGAACTAAAACATATTTCTATCCCTAGCTCAAACAGTAATGGCGAAGAAGACCTTTATGTTAACGGTTAATCTGTGATTTCAGTAAAAGACATAAACAATAATGATCGAGGAAACGCTGATACTATACTTTTAGGCGGCTATCACCCGACGGTGATCAACAACCTTACTTGTTATGTTGATAACTATATTGCCTCTGATATATATATTGGAACTTGATAGACTAAGAGATCGTATTTTTTGACACGTAAACCTTTTAAGTCTCACCTTGTATTAAGACTCAATATACAGTATAACGTGGTGTGTATCGGATGACTCAAAAAAATAAGAAAATAGCAATAATAATCGCGCTAACAATACTTAGTGTGGCATTATGCACTACAACTTTTGCAGCTTTAACTGTAAACAAAAGCTTAACTTTAACTGGCGGAATAGCACTTTCCCCAAATATAGGAGTCTATTCTGACAGCGCTTGTCTGAATAATATAACATCAATTAATCTAAATAACCTAAACGTTGGGGCCCAAACAAATCAAACATTTTACATCAAAAACACAGGCGCTATAGCACTCACCCTAAGTATGGCAACATTAAACTGGAGCCCTTCAAACGCGAGTACAGAAGTAGCCTTAACGTGGAATCAAGAAGCCACTAGGGTCCAACCAGATCAATCAATACCTGCAACACTCACAATCGATGTATCGTCAAATGCTGACATAACAACCTTTAGCGTACAAATATCTATTACAGGCACCCAATAAACAAAAAAAACTTCGTGCATTAGAAAAAAACGAAAAGAGCACAAAGTGTGCTGTTAATTTATTATGATTTATCCACCTTAGTGTTCGTAAGAACAGTGGGAAAAAAGATTAATCATGACGAATAAGAAGCGCAAGCCCACTCAGCTACCAGAAAAAGTAAAATAAATTAATTTTTGTTTTTAGCTCATTAAAAAGATTTTTTGTTAGCCAGAAACTCACAACAGTTTTGTCCAACTCAATACTTTTTAGTATTTAAAGGTAAATGGTGGGTTATGGACCATAAACGGCCCTTACACCATTTATTTCCCCAAGTCCCAGAGATACTTGTTTGTTGTTCCGTAACCTGCGTAACCATACATTGTTAGCCAAAAATCTTGAGAATAGTACAGGTCTTTCAGCCCGCACCAATGTCCAAATTCATGGGAGATTATATTTTGCAGATCCATCGTTCCCGGGGCACCGTTTGTGCTTATGGTCCAAGCATATTCGGTGTTTAGCATGCAGTCAGTTTCAAGAATTTTTGACCCTTTGGCCCAAATGTAGGTTGCCGCTATTGCATTAGCTTGGTTGCTGAATCCCCATGAAATGACATTTTTGCCATCATGAATACCGGCTTGCAAATTATCGGCAATAATAGGTACGTTAAAGACCTTGCTGCTCGTAGCTTCATCCCATGTGTTGGCTGAAGCCATAATAGTATTCAATATAAGAAAAGTATCGAAACCGAATATGTTTTCAGGATTAATAAAATAATTAATTATCGATTTCCAATGATATCTTAGTCGTGAATAGTCTGGGTTAGACATTGAATTATCAGTCAATGGTGGATATACGGAAGTAGCAATTTTTTCACTCCCGTGAATATTTGAGAGGGCATCGGGGGCTATTCGAAGCGTAAAAATGTATTCCTGAACATTTTTACTTCTATTTGCAGCAAGCACTGAAGGTATTGTGCTAAGTAGAGAAAATAGGAAGCTAATAATCAAAATAGGAACTAATATTTTTTTCATGATCATAATCATTAAGTCTAACAAATTCTATTTACGTCTTCATGATTTTGATGCAAAAAAATAGATTTTCGTTTAGCGCATTATTTTCAAAAATATTTCTTTACCAACCTTATAAGTTAGCTGCTTTAAGGAATTTACTTTTGATGTCATTTTACTAAAAGTAGTCAAATAACATTTGACCTTTGATTTGGCCAAATTCCCGTTATCAATTGTACTCATCTTTAGAGTGGAACGTCAGCGTCAACTTGGAAAGTTGACAGAATAACTGGCGAGCACAATTAATCGAAAGTTTGGATTTAATTTGTCAATAATCAATTCTGGTTGCTTGGATCCTATTTATTTCGTTTTCTACACAATTTTGTCATAAGAAGTAGTGGGGTATTCAATATTTTAGAGATTACGCCTAAGTCTGAAAACATAGCTTTGAAAGCATCGATGTCCGATAGGTTGACAGCGCCAAAAAGTGGGGCAATAGTTATGTAAACCAACAAATATATCAAGAAACCGCCAATGAGCAAGAAACCATATGGCAAGCTGGCGTAGCTAATAAACAAGAAGGTCACCGCTGAGGCAATGATCGATGAAAGAAAAATTTTAGCCGACAACTTGTAGTCTATGGAAACTCTGTAATTCTTCCAAAGCCAATGAAGACCCCAAATAATAGGAGGAATAGTTGCAACCAAAGAACCTAATATCCCACCAACGACTGCAAGAGCTGCACCACCAATTGAATTAAGATATGACACTAGCAAAAAAGCGAGAGGCAATCCTACCAAAACTGACAAGAAGCTTTGTTTCATTACCTGACTTGTTTTTCCAACGCCTGCTTGGAAGGTCGATAAACTAATGTTACCCATTAAAACCAATAGGTTAACCAATGAAGAGAGTGCCAAAAATAATGGGGCGTAAGGAAACTTTAATTCAGCATTTAGCGAGAACAGAGACTGCAATATGCCGTTTTTCGGAAACAAAGCTCCAATTAAAGGATTTGAGAGAGTTATTAAAACCATAGTTGCAGGCACCAACAAGAGTGACGTAAACTTGACGGATGAATTAAAAACCGTTTTAACAAGCTCAGGTTCCTTTTCAGGATTTAACTTGGAGAAAGCTGGAAACAAAGCTGTAGAAATTGGAATTGAAATAAAGGTTATAAGAACAGAGAAATACACTGCTGCATAGTAATTACCCATCATCCATTCTCCAGCATAAATTGCCATTGAAAACGCAAACAATTGAGGTAATACTCCTATAACTATACCCGAAACGGTAAGTGGCAATCCATACTTTAACATTGGTTTCAGAGTTTTCTTCACAGCACATTTGCCAACCTTGCATTTACGTAAAGGTCTAAAAAGCGAAAAATAAACTATAAAGATACTAAAAATGCTGCCAGCAGCAAAAGAAGTCACAGAAGCATATATAGCTCCTAGCACGCCAAATCCCAGAACAATTAGGAGTGGACCAAGAGCAGTTTTAACTATAGATTGAAGAATTTGAGTCAAGCTGTTTAATTTCATTCTTTCAAAGCCTGTAAAAATGCCGCTTGCGGCGGCAATTACAGCGCCAGCAAATATAGAGAATGACATTATTGCGATGTAGACCGAAAGATTAGATGCATTTGCGGGACTGAGAACCAAAGCTAAGGGTTCAGCTAGTGCGAAACATACAATTGATAAGAGTGCTCCGCTAATAAGTTCGAATATAACTCCTGAAACAATTACATCATGGATTTCTGATTCTTTTCCTTGAACTCTTAAACTGGCGATTTGCTGTGTCATCGCTTGGTTAATGCCCCAATCTCTAAAGAAGTTGATTATTGTAGCAGGGATCATTGATATACCATAGAGACCTACTTCGTTTACAGGTAAGAGACCAGCCAATACAATTGTGCCAACAGCCATTATAATGGATGAAAAAGCTACGCCTATAAGCAAGTGGAAGCTACCCGTTGCAGACGTTCTACCCATCTCTAAGGCTTTATCCATTGGTCTTTACCGATTCCTTTCATATCAATGAAAATTAAGTGATTTTTATAGGCTTTGGAGATTGCTTCATAATAATTTATTGGAAACATAAAAGATGAATTCAATATGAATTGTACCTTTAGCAAACGGCTTAGCAGTTGCTAATGGCAAATGAATAATCAAATCTAAATGTTAATTGCTCTTTGAGTGAACAATAAGTCGCTTGATTAGCTTAAATCTCATTAGAATTAATTCAAAAAAATAATTGTAAACCCAGCAAAAAATGTTTCTACATTGTAATTGGAAGAAAAGTTTTAACGCTTGGATTAAAGAAAAAAGGAAAAAATTTTATGTCCAAAAAATATTGGGGATTAACCTTTAGTCTTTGACATTCTGCTTCTTGCGATGACAATTGCCAAAATAATAATTATTAGCGCTACTATGGCTGCTGCAACAAGGTAAAGGTACGTTGTCGATGAGTTCGGGGCGGAAGTTAGTGGTGTGCTAGTTGGTGAAGTAGTGGTGGCAGATAGTTTAGCGGCTACTACCTCTATTATGCTGATCTGAACTGGAGCGTCGGTGGAAAGTGCGCTAATTGGATTTGCAATAACCGTGGCTGTTTGCTGTCCTGTTGGTATGAAGTTCTTGCCATTTGTTTGTGCATCCTTAATCATTGCTGATATTGCAGTACTGGTAGGCGGTGTATAGGTTCCGTTTAAGTTTACGAAAGACCAAATCACATCCTGAATTTCTGTGGCGTTTCCTTGTTTGTGATTGATGACATAGTTAACCATGTTCCAACTTCGGTTTGACAGAGAACCTGCCGGAGGATTTATGCTTGAGTATAAGAGTACTTGATGGGTTGATGGAGCTCTAGCCATTAGAGTTGACCTATCAATGCACCAGCCAGAATAGTTCCCGTTTGCAACACCGAAACCAGAGGGCACGTTGCTTAATTGAGTTACAAAATATGCTGATGTTCCATTGAAACATTTGAGGGTTACTGCTGCTGGGGGCAAATTCGTTAAACTTGTTGTTGCCATTGCTCCTGAAATTGTTGGAAAAACAACTGCAAATATTAAAAGTAGATTTATGGTACTAGCTCGGAAAAATTTTTGAGATTTATTCATTTATTTATCCTCTAAAATTTTGATATATTAACATATACGATTTTAGTACTTTTAAATTTTGTTGTCGACTAACCGCTGTTTTGCCAAACAACCAATGACCTTGCCAGTAAAATTCACGTAAATTTGAGAAAAGTACATTCCGATTTTAGGTTTCAGAAATGGTTCCGCAGAATTCGAAGAATACTCAGAAACAAGCATTCTTTTTTACTCACTTCCTCGTGTGACAAGTAATTATGATTTAATGGAGGATAAAAGTCCACTTGCATCGTGAAGGTTTTCTTTATTCTTATGTTCGCCCAACAGTGCAAGCAAGGCAAAAGCAATTGTCATCGAAGTGAGACCTAAAGTTATTGGAAGGACGCGAATCCCCCAGGGACTATAATTTAGTATTAGACCTAATATTGAAAGCAACGCAAGGCTCAAACCTATGCTGAAAGCATAACGCTCAAGTGTGCCCAAGTTCTCAGGTTTTGTTGATATAGTAAAAAGGGCCCTCAAAAAAGTGTAGCCAGGCAAGAAAAGCAAAAGTACTATAGTAAACAAATATCGAACGTAAATAATTGGATATAGATTTTCAGGTATAAGAACAGCTATCGAGGTGACCATTGCCAATACAATGACTATCCAATACCAATTTACTGAAAGATTGAATTTTATTTTTTCTTCCATTGAAAGCATGTCACCATTTGCTACGTTCAATCATGCGTTGCTATCGTCTCATTAGCAACCATGTTATGCAGTTAAAGTAAAATGCTATCTCTCCACTTTAAGATTATCTAAGGTTAATTTGGTTATTTCTTTCTTAGTATGTAAAGAGCCATTACGCTTGCAATTATGATTAAGCCTACTGATGCTCCAATGTATATGGGTATTAGCGTTGCAGATGTTGATCCGTTTGGGGGTGAGGTTGTTGGACTAATTGTTGAAGTAGCTGTCGGTTGTGGAGTTGGTGTTGATGTGGCTTGTGGTGAAGGGTTTGGTGTTGTTTTAGTTGGAGGAGGTGTAGGGGTTGACGTTGGATTTGAGGTTTGAGTGAAGTCTGCTTCGATATTCATATTTCCCGTTATAGTTACTGTGCGAGTTGTCGATCCGGTACCATCGCCGCTCCAACCTGTGAATGTGTAGCCGTTGTTGGGGTTGGCAATTAAGCTGACAACATCGCCGTAATGATAAAGTTGTCCAGAAGTGTATCCTGAAACGATTCCACCGGAAGATGGATTGATATTTACTGAAACTGTATACGTGTTCTGGATGAAAGTAGCCGTTACAGAAGCGGTACCATTAATGATTATGCTTTCGGGGTTAGCAGAGCTAATAAAAGAACCACTCCAGCCCCCAAAACTCCAACCAGTAGCGGGCGTAGCCGTTAAACTAACTATATCACCAATATTAAACGAAGCTTGATCAGGATTTTTGGAAACAGAGCCGCTGCCAACCGTGCTTATAGTGAAGTTGTATCCATTGTGGATAAAATTAGCAGTAACCGAAGTGGTCCCATTAATAATGATGCTAACAGGATTACCCGAACTGGAAAAGGTACCATTCCAGCGGCTAAAGCTCCAGCCAGTGGCCGGTGTAGCGGTCAAATTAGCAATATCCCCGTAATAGTAGGGTCCAGGACTCAAAGAAACGTCTCCGTTTCCCAATTTAGAAACAGACACGGGGTATGCATTCCGGCTAAAAGTCGCCGTGACGGTCATGTTCTTTGTAACTGAGATAGTCGAAGGGTTGGTTGACCCTGATAAGTCACCTGTCCATCCACTAAAACTCCAGCCAATAGAAGGTGAGGCCGTCAACTGAACGCTGTCACCATAATGATAAGACGCTTGATCAGGATTTCTAATCACTGAACCGTTGCCAACTGTGGAAAACATCAAGCTATATCCAATCTGAGTGAATGTAGCTACAACTGTCATGTTACCAGTTATTGTCAAGTTAGCTGGACTTATTGAACCACTCAAGTCACCACTCCATCTGCTAAAGCTCCAGCCAACAGCAGGAATAGCCGTTAGCTGGACAATATCACCATAATGATAAGACGCTTGATTAGGACTTTTAACCACTGAACCGTTGCCTACAGCGGAAGCTGATAGACTGTACTCGATCTGCGTAAAAGTTGCCGTTACAGAGGTTGTTTTATTGATTGTAACGTCAATCGGATTGACTAAACTTGAGATTGCGCCACTCCATCTGCTAAAGCTCCAGCCAACAGCAGGAATAGCCGTCAACTGAACTTTATCGCCGATATCAAAAGAGGTCTGATTAGGATTCTTGGCAACAGTACCATTACCAACTATTGTAACCGTAAGGTAATCTGCTGTTTTTGTCTGGCCATCTGCAAATCCGTTGTTTGGAGTTACGTTGCAGCTCCATCTGTCTCCGGGATTAATCTCCTGACTTACAATCGTAGAGCTGGCAGATTGCCCATTCTTGGAATCAATGTATAGTTGGTTTGCCTGTGTAGCTGAAAGCGACCGAGTGTAAATGCGCAAGCCATCCAAAACACCGTTAAGCCAACTGCTCGCACTAAAACTATAATCAGAGCCGATAAACAAGGGAGCTCCATAATAGTAGATACCTTGACTAGGCAAAATATTCCCGGATGCAGAAGCACTAGCGGATAAAACCCCGTTTAGATAAATCTTCAAGCCTACGCCAGATTGATACGTACAAACGACATGATACCAACTACCCGGGGTCAAGCTTGAGGAAATACGTGTTTCCTGCCAGCCAGCGTTCGTACTGATGCCCCAATAAAGCAAATTACTGCTCCACGGCTCAAACCCAATGGTATAGCTTGACAGAGATGCGGTCGGATCACGTTTTGTAATAATTGTAGAACCAGCTTGATAGTTTGATGGATTGATCCAGAACTCCAACGAAAGTTGATTGGAACTGCCACTTCCGCCGAGAACAGGATTATCTGCAACACGAATATAATTGTTGACGCCATTAAAGTTGTAGGACCCCCCGGTTACTCCATTGCTGATCCATGTAGCGCCGTGAACAGTCCCGGCATTGTTGAAGCCTGAGTAATCCTGAGTTTGAGTTGGAACCGTAACAGAAAAGTCATCTAGGTAAAAATCTCCAGGCCATCCCACCCAAAGTCCATCATAAAATCGGACTTTAAAATTACTATTCAAATATTCTTTGTCTAATGTCTGAATGGAATAGTATTGCCATACGTCCCGAGGAATCCCGTTTCCAAACTGCATAATATCATTATAGGCTGTTCCATTCCAAAATTGCAGAGTTACACTACCCCCATTAAAATTATGAAGCATGTAATTGAATGAAACAGTTATGCTTTCAGCGTTGGAAGTGTATAGACTGTTCAGCACAAGGTTTTGACTTAGACCAGGCGTTGTGACTGTTCCTCCTGTATGCGCACTGTAACTTCCTGTGTGGCTTTGAGTGGAAGTAAGGTCCCAACCAGTGTTAGTCCATTGAGTTAATCCATTTTCAAAACTGTCGGAAACTAAGGAATTGCCTCCCAAGGGGTTGGTTGATGTACGAGTGCTGAAAGGCAGGTTAAGAGACGTTATTGAGGTGCCATTTACCTTCCAATTATAAATGCTATTGACGGCTAAGCCATTGGGGTCAAGGGCATTGCTGGACTGAGCGGTCAAATTCCCTGAAGAATCCATATTTAAAATAGGTGTTCCTTGAGTGGGAAAATTAGACGTTGTTGTAAAACTGAAAATTGCAGATGTAGAGTTCGTTCCGTCTGACACTATAGCTTTCCAGAAATATGTTGTTCCATTTAAATTAAGGCTCGTCGATGAGGAGTAGACACCTGAAGGAACGTTACTTAAAACTTTCAAATTTGCCCACGCTCCGCTACTATTAGTTTGAAATGTTACAGTCAGGGGCTTGCCTTGAAAGCTGGTGGCTGTAATTTGAAGCGTTGGGTTAATTGTTTGATTTGTTGACTTATCTGTTGGCTGTTCGCTTGTGATAGTTGGCGCTGTTGGTGTAAAAGGAGGTACATACTGGGAAACACCGTCTTTGCGTTGGCTATAGAATTGCATTCCTGAGTTTGGCAATGGGGAAGAGGCTTTTCCTTGTGTAGCAAAACAGTAAACCCAGCCAGTAGTCGTCGAAACGATAAGTTCATTTTTTCCATCACCATTAACATCCTGAACTAATGAGAAATCATTTGGACTGTTCGCGAGGCCATCATATTGATCCACTAGCGAATATTTGCCTGGTGCAGTAGCATTATACTCGAAAACCATTAGTGGGTAGGTGGAACTTTGATTCATGACTATAATATCCATTTTACCGTCGGCAGTTACTGATCCGATCTTTGGAGGTTCATGAGCAACTATGTTTGGCAGATATCCAAAAGACTGCCAAGTGGTAAGGTCCCAGATAATGGGCTGCGTATTGTTATCATCTATTAGTAGCATATCCCCATTGCCGGTTGGGCTTTGGAAAACTGTTGGAGTTGAATGTGCCTTCATGTTTGCAGTGCCATTTGAGCCTCCGTAAGTGGAACTCCATCGGTATATTCCTCCCGTTGTATCAACTGTTCCATTATTTGCATTCAGAACCCCAATACCGCCGCTTAGATCAGCAATAACGACATTTAAATGACCAGTGTGAGTTACGTCGGCAAGTACGGGAGCATCGCTACTGCTTAGTAATGTGGGATTGGTCCACAAAAGCTTTAGAGTATTAGCATCATACGCATGAATGCCTAGTCCACCGCCAGTATAGGGATCACCGACATCATAGAAATTGTAGCTTCTATCGCCTTGGAAAATAACAAAATTACCATTATTATTTGGATCACCTATTGTTAAGCCCCCAAAACACGGATGCCAAGAATATCCTTGATAAAGAATTTGGCCTTTATAATTCAAGGCAGTTATATAATCGTAGCCTTGACCTGGACCATTGTCTCCACTCACGAATATTTCCGGATGGCCATCTCCATTAATGTCTTCGATTGCAGCATAAGTGTTTGAACTGTGCACATTATCGCTCGTCCTCCAATAAGTGGAGCCATTTCCGAACAGAGCTAAAACGCCAGTCCATGTTGGAACTATTATTTCTTGTTTTCCATCACCGTTAAGATCTGCAATTTCTGCTGATGTATGCATGTCCACTCCACCGGGTGTAATTTGCCATAAGATGCTTCCATTAGAAGCACTAAGACAAGTCACCGTACCTGCCGGAGTAAGATCTATCGGACCACCAGTAAGAACTATCTCCATTTTTCCATCACCGTTAAGATCAGCCGCAAGTGGTCCAATGTTTGTACCTGCATTGGTAGTGTTTGTGTTAGTCTCGTTTGGGCCTAGGTACTTTTGCCATTGCAACGTAAGGTCAGGATGACCAGGACCGGAAAGCAGCGGATCAGGTGATGCTGCCTTAGCTACTAAAGCTAAAGAGGAAATTGTCGATTCAAGAAGGAGAACTAAAATAATAATGCATAGGAATTTAGAAAATTTCCCGGAATTTCTCATTTATATCAACTTTTTTGTTTTTATATTTTTTTTATAAATTAAATGGAGATTATATTTCATTAGATGGGATTGAATTATGAAGGATGATGCGAGAGAATGAATCAGTTCTTTTCATGAAGAATTATTGACCTTGCATCATATATATTTGTTGTTTTCAATAGGCGAATTCTCTATATCTAGTTATGATTAGGCAAATTTGTCGAGAAATCTACTTTCCAGACAGATTATCAGATTAAAGTTCATCCAGTATTGCGTAAACGACCGTAACTAGTTTTGAATCCACATTAAACTGTTGATCATTAATAGAGATTGGTTTTCCTGCTGCTTTCGATAATGAACATGCAATTGCGCTACAGAGTGGAATTCCAGGTGCAAAATAATTTTCCGCTTGTAAAGTGTTAACATCTAATTGAAATATGGAAGATTCGAAGTCCATAGTGACTAATTTGATGTTAACATCAAATTGAAATATGGAAGATTCGAATTCCATAGTGACTAATTTGTCCTTGCAATTGATTTTGAAGCTATTGGTAAACTCTAAATCGTCAATGATTATCTTAGGCAGATTGTTAATAAGATTTGAAATATCGGTGTTGATAAAATTCATATTCAACAAATTCTCAAATCTTTTCATCATCGAAGCTCCTGGGGCAGTTATTAAAATGCCTTCAGGTTCTTTTAAGAAAGAAGCGGAGTTGGCTTGTTGAATTTGTTTTAGGGTTGGGATTTTGCTATTTTTTTCTTTTGATATCCAAATCTTTGCCGTTGACAAATTTTTGAAGTATTGAGACGGCAAATATACTACTTTGCCACTATAGTTCAGATCTTTTAGAAGTTCATTTATTCCAATCACTTCACTTGAAATTGCATCATCTAATATAGTTTTTTTAACATATTCGTCGGTGTGAATAAAACTGATTATAAGTCCCAAGAATAATAAACCCAAACCTATGAGGGCAACAACAGACAGAGTGAATATGGCTGAAATAAAGAGTATTAATGCTCCGATAACGATTATTGAATAATAGACTGAATTAGAGTGTTTGTTGTTCATGGGCAATAAAAATTCACTTCTTACTAATTGGTATCTAACTTAGTTTGGTTTTTCTTTGTCGTTTTTTCAAATGGTGTTGTCCAGACAACAACTGGGACGTCATTTAGGTTGTGCACCTCAGCCTTGATTATTCCCACTTCTTCGAGTTCACGTAAGTGATTTAATACTTGATCTTGGTTAATATCTTTGTTTGAAATATTCAGGCTTGTTGTTAGTTTTTCTAGGAAAGATGTAATATTTTGAGGGTTGTATTTTTCTTCTTGAAGAATCTTTATTATTTGTTTTTTTTCGTCACATAATTTTCGATAAGATTTTTTGGAACCATTTCTTTGTTTTGATTGTTGGAATGCGAATAAAATCGTGCCAGCAAGTAGTATACAAATAATTGCTGTAACTAAAAGAAGACCATAGTTAACCATAATGAATGTAATCGAAGATGACTCATTCAAAGGTTGCCAATAATCTACTATTGATTTTGCTATATAACGCATTTGACTTTGTACTTGACTAAGATCTTGAGCACTACCTGGAAATGCTATTATGCTCGTTTCTACCCATTTAAAATTTGTAGATGAATTATCGGAACACACTGTAAATTCATACCAATAGTAAACAGCCTCAATTTGATTAGTTTTCACATATTGAAAAGCAAAAAAATTTCCAGTTTCTTGATTCTTTTCAGAGATTTGGGCCTGATTTGCTTCAATTTTGCTAACTGTGGGAACAATACCCCATTTTATAGGCACATTAATCAAGGAATCTTCCCAGTTAGGAACTGACCTTTGGCTTGTTCCGATCTCAACAGATAATAAGAATGTTGTACCAGATGTATTTTCAGGAACGCACTGATAGAAAACAGCCATATCCTCATTTTGTGCCCTTTCAGTTTCAAGGTCTCGCTGCACAAACTGTATTGTATATTTTGAAATATGAGGGAAGATATCTGTTGCATTTTGATGACCAGTTAATGCATCAATAGTTACAGCGGAAGGCTGCTCATGCGCTATATTGAAACTTGAAGTTTGTATAAAAAATAGCGAGACTAAGCAAAAAAATATAAATGCGATTTTAATCAGGTCACTCTTAGGAATGTTTTTTGTGATTTGCTTGCTTCCAATATCAATTTTATGAAAACTTAAAGGTGGATGAAAATTAGTTTGAATATATTCCCGAATGTCATTTGGGAAAATCTGTATTTTTATGATTTTCTGTGCTGCCAGAACAACGATAAGCAAAACTGACAACCCAAGGATCCAACCGCCGAGTAAATGAAAAACTTGAACTCCCAAACTTTCACTATATTGGTAGCTCAAAGCTATGAGAAATGTTACTCTGAGAATGTTTAGAGCAAAAAATACCTGGAAAGCAAAAAACAGAATGATTAATTTTTTTAACATAGAAGTCCTAATGCAGAATGCTAAAACTCCACCAAATAGAAAAGCAGCTTCAACACAGTAGATTAGTGAATAACTTATCGTAAACTGAGCTAAGGAACCGTAAACTGTTGAAATTGATATAATTGAATTCGCTGGGCCTTGAGTAACATTTGCGTTTACGCCAAGTACCTTCACAATAGATACGGAAACCTGAGAAGTCAGATTTGATAATGAGACATTAAAAGTTTGTAAGATACCAGAAGGAATTGGCGTCAAGATAAAAAGAAGTGCAAGCGGAGATAGTATTTGTCTTAGAGTTTGATAATTAAAGAAAACAAGCACTATTCCCGCTAGAAAAATGGGAAGAGCGAGAAGATGGTAAGTTAAGATCAGATTTGAAAAGGACCCATACCAGAACAACAAAAGAGACAGGGCTACAGTTAGAAAGCCTATTGTTGTCAATAACCGCTTCATTTTTTGAGGCATATAGTTATTTTCGATTTCAGCGGTGACTCTTATCATATTTCGTCGTCTGTAGACTAAATATGCCGAAATAAACGGAATGGAGATTGACAGACATGTCAAACCGCTATTCTTGAGTGATATTGCGAAAATTTGCGATAGGTCCTGGAAGAAAAGCCCTGTCGTGAAAGCTGAGAGTATGGTTATTTTTAAGATTACATTAGAAGGTCGACTCATTTTGGCCATCTTATTAAGTGAAATTTGGACTAAAAAGGTTTATCTGTTTTCTGAAATATTACATTAGTTTACTTTTTTCTGCATTTCGTTAATAGATTGTACGATTTTATATTTAGATCGATTTAGCGATTGTATTTACCAGATTGTGGTAGGCTCATGCCTACAACAAGGGCAAAGGGAATTTGAGGTTAGTATTATACATTAGGTGAATTTTGGATTAATATTGTGAAATCATAAGTCTGTTAAGTACTTTAAGTGATAAATG
>Ga0182021_10003155_pt1 | contig 19391 bp, 18 predicted proteins | sample 612E3MmetaG_FD_120493 | JGI IMG/M metagenome (GOLD analysis project Ga0182021, IMG submission 120493) | Permafrost microbial communities from Stordalen Mire, Sweden - 612E3M metaG (Illumina Assembly) | ecosystem: Environmental > Terrestrial > Soil > Wetlands > Permafrost | place: Sweden... | reverse complement strand
GGTCCAGAAGAGAGCGGCCCGGCACGGTCAAGATTGAAGTCCAAAAGGCAGGACGTTCCGGTAAGCTTGTGGCGGAAGTGGAAGACGTCAGTTATGATTATGGCGGAACTCCAATAATTTCAAATTTATCCACCACAATTTTAAAGGGTGACAGGATCGGGATACTTGGCCCCAACGGCTGCGGTAAGACCACTTTATTGCGGGTTCTCCTTGGTGAGCTGAAGCCGGTGACCGGGAATGTACGCCTTGGCACCAATCTGCAAATCTGCTATTTTGACCAGTTGCGTGAGCAACTGGATGATAATAAAACCGTATTGGAAAACGTCGTTGAGGACACTGACATCATTACCATTAACGGGAAAGACCGTCATATTATGGGCTATCTGCAGGATTTTCTTTTTACTCCTGAGCAGGCCTATTCTTATGTATCTGTTCTTTCCGGCGGGGAGCGTAACCGGCTCATGCTGGCACGTTTGTTTACCCGTCCGTCCAATCTCCTGGTCCTGGATGAACCGACCAACGATCTGGATATCGAGACTATTTCTATCCTTGAGGACTTCCTGATGAAATATACAGGGACAATTCTCCTGGTCAGCCACGATAGGGCTTTTATTAACAACGTCGTAACCAGCACCCTGGTTTTTGAAGGCAATGCCGTAGTGAAGGAGTATGTTGGGGGCTATGATGATTGGCTGAGCCAGCGACAGCAGGAGGTAAAACCGGCTAAAGATACTGCTGTTAAAAAAAAGGTCAAGACAGCTAAAGCTCCTGTAGACGGTCCCAAAATCAGCTTTCGGCAGAAAAAGGAATTGGAATTGCTTCCTCATACAATAGAGTTGCTTGAGTCGGAGCAGGCGCAGTTGTTCCAGGCTATGGGTGATCCGGTTCTGTATAAAAAGGATAAATCTGAGATTCTTGCCCTGCAGGAACGATTGGAAACCGTAAAAAAACTGCTGGTTGAGTCATATGCGAGATGGCAGGAATTGGAACATCTCAGCCTGTGAAAACCAATAGTAAATAGTATTGTATTACTGGCATACCTGTTATAATGCCTGTAGAAGCGAATTTAATCTGGAGGTAAAACATGGGAAGCAAAGGCAGGAAGAACGACAAAAAACCTAAGAAAGCACCCCCAGCCAGGCCGCCGGCAGGCAGCAAGAAAGAGGATAATTCAGGAATTAAGAAGAAATTTTAGTAGCTGTAATATAGTCTGAAACACGCTGGCAAACGGGCACGGTAGTTGCCCGTTTGTTCAGCGATTAATCGATATGCAATTTACTATCGCACCTATTCTTATGTGAGCGCGGACAGCAGATGTGCAAATTGGTACTTAAGGAGTAGATGGCAGTTCTCCGGAAGGCATGATCAATTTCCTGACGGATAATACGATAGCTAAGAGCATCAAGAATTGCGGGAAATGGGATAAAGTGGATAAATAGAATCTAGTGAAATGTATCTTCCTCATATTTTAATAAAGATATTGCTATGAACTCCATTAGTGGCAGAACCTCTTGAATCTTATTTTTATCACTCTCTTTATTGGGGTCGTACGGATTTTTAGCGGTTTTAGAATGGATTAGTTTATTTCGGTATCCTTCGTATATCAACTCAGTTAAATCCTCGAATATTTTAGATTCGTCAAGATCATATGGCGGGATAAGGCCTTTTAAGATTTGGCATAGTTTCCTGCTATCTGAATGGAAGCACTCTTCAAGTGACAACCGCAGAAGGCTTTTTTCATGCGATTTGCTTTTGTATTTTATTTTTAATGATTTATTGTCATAGCCGTTATTTAGTTGTATACGATCAGCGATATTTTCAATTGTTTTATACAGATTTTCGAATATGATAAAAGGATGATGTGAGAAATGAGCATGCCTGTAATAGGTAGCGGCTATGGATTGATTAGCAACGATACTGCCTATTTTAGCAGGATCAATAATGATATCACCAAGAATGAGTGTCGGTGGATTAAAGTGAGCTGTACACTTTAGAGGGGGCAAGCCGATCACAAGCCCTGCATCCCCTTCAATTGAATATGAGTCCGTTTTTACTTCCAAATAGATCTCATGCTTCCATGATAATGCATTTAAGAATAAGTTGCTCAGTTCGATTGCTCTCGAAACAGCCTCATCATAGTTTGAAGAAAAGTCGCCTGAAATGGAAATATCCGAGCTGCTTGTCATAATAGTAACCTTTAAAGTGTCTATTTCTGCATGTGCCTCACAAGGTGACTCCTTATCAAGGGACAGCTTGATAGTTCCTTTCATGCTAACCTCTCGATGCGAATTATAGCATCATATTAAGATATGATAGTAGAATACAGCTTACGTCATGATATTTTCGGTTAGCAATTGTGAAAATATAGTATGATTAAATTCTAAGTGGATGAATTAATTGAAGCAATTTGAGAGAAAACAAAATAGGATAATCGTGGGCATGAGCGGTGGGTTGGACTCGTCGGTCACTGCCGCTTTATTGAAACGGCAGGGGCACCAGGTAACCGGTGTGATAATGAAGATATGGTCCGGCGAGTCGGTGACCGGCAAAGGCAAACATGGTTGTTACGGCCCGGAAGAAAAAGAGGACATCGAGGATGCCAGGAAAGTTGCGGCAAAACTGGACATTCCTTTTCATGTCATCGATTTGACCAGGGAATATAAATCGGAAGTGCTGGACTACTTCTGCCATGAGTATATGTCCGGAAGGACGCCCAATCCATGCGTAAGGTGCAACCACCGGATTAAATTCGGCGCTCTTGTCAGTAAAGCTGAGTCGCTGGGCATTCAATATGATTATTTTGCGACCGGGCACTATGCAAGGATCGAGCATGATGAAGTAAGCGGACGGTACCTTCTGAAAAAAGGGACGGACCCGAAGAAAGACCAGTCCTATTTCCTGTTCGACTTGTCGCAGAAGCAATTAAGCCGCACGCTTTTTCCGTTGGGTGAGCTTTATAAAGACGATGTGCGCAAGATGAGTGCCTGCCTGCAACTGGGGATGGAAGAAAAAGAAGAAAGCCAGAACTTCGTGTGCGGCAGCTATACTTCGCTGTTCAAAACGCCGCCATCGGCAGGTTCGATCGTGGATAAAAAAGGCAACGTGCTTGGAAAGCACAGCGGCATAGAGCATTTCACAATCGGACAGCGCAAGGGCCTCAGGTTGGCCAGCAAGGAACCGTTGTATGTGCTTGGTATCAAGGCGGAAAAGCATGCAGTCATTGTCGGCGAAAAAGAGGAGCTATATACCGGCTCACAGACTGTAGTTGATCTAAACTGGATAGCCATTGAATGCCTGGATGCACCGATGGATGTAAAAACCAGGATACGGAATGCCCACCAGGGCTATGATGCCGTGATTTCCCCTCAGGAAAACGGCAAAGTTTTAATTGAGTACAAGGAGCCGCAGATAGGCGCTGCGCCAGGGCAGGCCATCGTGTTTTATGATAAGGATACGGTTGTAGGGGGAGGAATTGTAAATTAAATCCGGAATTAGAAAGGCCAGAAGTTTTTACGCCTTGCCCGTTTATCTATATAATTAAGCTTAAATCAGTTAAATTAAAAGCCGGGGACATTAATTATGAAATGGTTCGGATGTCTTCTTACAATCGTCGGTATAATCCTTATAATCTTTGTGCTCACTCACATATCCGAGATATGGAGTTTTCTCGAAGGACTACTGCGCAAGTAGAGTGCCGCATTCGTCACAGCCGCGGGGCCAGATTTTTCAGGCTGATCGTATGTCTTAAAATGCCTGACTTAGCTACACTTTGATGAGCTTAACTTCGGCCATCCTGCCGTGGGGTTCTTTGGAAAGCCGTATCTGAGCACCGTTGATTAAAGCCACTGCCTTATCCGGTGGCACACTGTTTCCTCCGGGTGAGATCAGGCCGGTTAGCTTTTGATTTATCAACAGCCATTGTCCATCTTTGAAGGCGCAGTACGCCTGGATTGTTTTGTTAACATCGGGGCCAGGTTGGACGTTGTCATATACATGCCATATACACAATGCAGTTTTGGAGCGAATGACAAGCTCACCATCGGGCTGCCACTGACCCGGACGAGTTTCTTTATACAGGTCAAGTATTGGAATTGGCCCCGCCGGCTTCGTGCCGCAGAATGGACAGCGGATATTATGAGTATCGCTGAGCACGAAAAATTTATTCGGGCAACTGGTATTGGAACATGGAATTATCCTATCCCAGGTCTTGAGTAATGCGCTTTCCCATTGGGTGGCCGTCGGCCTTTTATCCGGATCATGAAGGCCGTCTACAAAAGCCTTGAGAAAGAGGTCGCTCATCTGCTTTCCTAAGATGGTAAATGGGATTTTAATATCATTTGGCCTGTTCGATTTGTCCGACGGGTTTTCTATAAAGAGAGCCTTTTTCCCCTGAGACAATTGCTCATCCTCGTCAGGGTCTTTACTATTTACCTTGGGACCCTCTAAAGGATGCCTGCGCAGCAGGTATTGATAAATAAGAGTTGGAAGCGCATGCCTATCCGTATGTATGCAGGGAAGTTTTCGATGGGGATCCTCAAAAGGCAGATTCATGGTCTCCATGACTTCAGGGGCAATGTAGCCCTTGGTACCCAATACCCTTGGTGTAAATATCCCGGGGACTACGAGAGCATCGATATCAATTACGATTGCCGACCTGCGTATGACGGGATCCAGCAGGACATTTTTATAGGATAGGTCGGAATGTGCAAGTCCTGCCCTGTGCATCCGGCCGACCGCGCGTGCCAACACGATGCACCCTGCGAAGAAATCCCGCCATGTACCTTTTTCAGAGGGATCAAGCAGCTTACTGGCTTTTTCCCCGAAATACCATAACCCCTGCTTCTCCTTGCCTTTTAAGACGCCGGCGGTAAAAAAATAATTCTTAGGGTAGGACGGGCACACGATACCGATGCTGGGTTTTTCAACAATACCTGTTGGCCAACAAAAAAGCTCTTTCCAATATCTGGCGTTCTTGTCTCCAATAGTCGGATTAAACCTCCCCAGAATGGCGTCTAGTCTTTTCCTGCGTAAGGCTGAATCGTCTTTTGGCTTTTTATATAAGCAGATAACCGATGACCTGTCCTCAGTAAAGTAAACAGTCTTCTCGGCACCTTCACCAATAACCTCCGGGATGTATCTTATGGATGTGCCATCAGACAAGGTGGCAATCGCAATGCTCAAATGTTATCCTCCCTGAATAAGACGACTAACGTCCTGTCGTCAAAGGACCCCTTCACATAGTAGCTATCGAGCCACCTTCTCAATGTTTCCTGTGCTGAAATCGGCTGTTCAACTTCTTGCCTGGCAGCTTGATCACTATTTGCAGCAGGAGTAATGATCTCCTGTTTTACCAGATCTTCATATAATCTAAGCATCCCCGGATCATTAGGAAAATAATCATCAGCCACGCCGTCGGTCATCAGCATTACTGCTTTCAGCCTTTGTATAGTTGTAAAAATCCTCCGTCTTTTTTCCTTGTCATCCCTGATTTTAACGTTATTGATGGGTATAGTCTGCCCTGCAAATTCCCCGCTGTCGGGTTTACCAAGCATCATGAGTTTGTTATCGATATTCACTGCGGCAATCATACCATCGCCAACTTGAAGTGACATAATAAAGTCGTAAGTTTTATCTTCTAACACGAAGCAATTGTGAACAGCGATTAACAGAGTAGTCGAAAAATCGCTAACCTCGGGATTTTGTCCTAATAAATCAATATATTCCTGTTTATCTTTGCGCGCATCCCTTGCTTCCTCAAGCGCGTAGTATGCTGCATCCATGGCACGGATAAGCGCCTGCTCAACCTGGTCCATATCCATATCGGAAAACCTGCCATCCTTCCCGCGTCCTCTAAACTGCTTTCTATTTGTCCTTTCGCCCAGCGTTACTTGCTGTAAGTCCTCTTTAAGTGTTTTTACGGCGGCACAGCATGCTTCCTTTGCTCCGACTCGCGAAAGCTTTCGTGAGCCAACGCCATCAGCAACGGCCATGATCGTCCAATCTTGAGCAATATCAAATTCAAACCAGTCATCGCAATTTGTGCCGGCATGTTTATGACTTTTACCACGGACACGGGCGCCAATTAGTGTTAATTTGTTGGGTGCAGGGATGCTTTTATGAAAGTATGCGTTATGTTTATCAGGGCCTTCAGGTACAGGTAACTCCTGCCATGATGATTTTGGTGGAGCCAGCAGTTCGGGTGCCTGTATATCCGATGCAGGTAGCGGAGGCATTTGAGTATCACTTTCGCATGCAACTTGAGAAACAATATCTGATTTGCATTCTTTAGTTGACGGTTTCTCTGAAGGTATATCAGCATTTATCACTTATCTAAACCATCCCTGGATCCGCTTTGAGAATTGGTACCGGTATCGCGCCTTGCGACCCGGGTACAACATTACCGCAATATTGCCAGTAGCACTAAAAAACTGCTTATGATGACAATGATCAACCGGATCAGGGTACGATCTCAATATTAGCGGGTGGTGGGGGCAGTGAGGGGCTTTCCCCTGCTCCTATTTCAGCGCTTCTCGAATTTTCTACGATTGATTGTGTGACCCATTTGAAATAGGCTTTTAAAGAATCAGGTTTTAATTCGTGAGTTACAAGCACATCGTCAGTAAGCCGTTTCAGGACTGCTATATCTGCATTACTGCCTGCACCAAGTGCCACAAATTTCGCAAACATTTTATTACTTCTAACTTTGGCCCCTATTTCATCAGCAATATTTTCCCAGTCATCAGTAGGATGTCCATCTGTCAGCAAAAATACAAGTGGTTTATAATCTCCCTTCTGTTTTGCCGACGTATTTTTAACGATCTCCTTTTTATAACAATCCAGGAGTAGTTTTAAAGCTTCTCCCATGCAGGTGCGGCCATGTGCTTCAAGTGCAGGCTCTTTGAAAGTCCCTATTTCCGTTAGTGGAGTCACCTGGGCAGCAACATTGTCAAAGGTAATAACTGAAAGGTATGCTGTTTCCTGGGCTTGTGGATCCGTTTTCAAGTCTGCTACCAGGGTTTTCACACCATCTGCTACGGCCTGGATTGGATCGCCAGTCATTGAACCAGAGGTATCCAGCAAAAGGTATACCGGTAACCTGCGTGACATCTCTAATGTTCCTCCTTTCTGTTTATTGGATATATATCAACCACGATTATATACTTAACACTGACTCAACTAAAATCTTTTTTACAATGCCAGATCTCTATTGAGTGAAAAATATTCTCACATGTTACAATTCTACCACCTCTGCCACACGTATCAAGTATTTGATCACAGATTGATAATATGTTTTTGAAGTATCCTGGGAACGCTCCAGGAATTCAGCATTAACTTAAATTCTATAGCAAGGCTTCAGCTAGAGTGTGTGATATAATGCCGTCGTACTTTCATATGCAAAGTTATATCAAAATGTGTTATGGACGTATACCACATTCTGGATAGCACCTGATGGAGACGAACTCATGGGCGATGACGTGAAGGAAAAACTGAACGAACTAATTCGCACACAGGGAAAGCAAATTCTTCAAGATAAGAATAAATTTACCTCGCTAATGCTTGATCTCTGTCTTGGCACTAATAGACGTGAAATAAATATCCTCGCCACTGCGCTTGATGAAAAGATACCTCAAAGCCTCCTGTATAGTGGCAGCAAGTCACTCACCAAGGAGCTAAGGGCTAATCTATCAAACCGTCTGGTAAATGAAACTGGATTAAATACCGATGCAGCTAACTGGGCTGTCAATACCTGGGCTGAGGCACTGGGTATGTTTGCCGGGGATTATCCAGAAATAAAGGATACAGAGAAACAAGGGACTCCGCCTGAATTAAAGAGTAGTGTTCAAACTCAGCCCGAGGTCAGTCCTGTGACCGGGCTTGATCGTACCGGACGCGTCAGTATCGGAAGTAACGCTGGCCCAGCCAGAAGTAAGATTAAGGTCAAAACATCCGGAAAGCCCAAAAGACATCTCAAGGTGTGGTTGATTGCTGCAGGTATCGTAGTCGTTATTGCGATCGTCGCGATAGCTGGCAGCCAGTTTTATCAGTCCAAAGAAATCGGAAATGCGGTTCAGGAGCATTTATCTGCGGGGCAGAAATATTATAACCAGAAACAATGGGAAAGAGCCGTCGCAGAATTTAGCAAGGCGATTGACCTTAACCCGAAGCTTGCCGAGGCGTACAGCAGCCGGGGGGACGCATATAGCTCCGAAGGTGAATCTGACAGAGCCATTGCTGATTACACTGTGGCGATTGAGCTAAAGCCAAACTATGATAAAGCTTATCTCAACCGCGGGAATGCCTATGATGATAAGAAGGACTATAGTAAGGCCATTGCTGATTACAATAGAGCGGTAGCGTTAAATCCGGAGCTTGCTGAAGCCTACAACAACCGCGGGTATGTATACGTTGAGACGGGTGATTACGACAGAGCGATCTCTGATTATACGAGGGCGATTGAACTAGACCGGAACTATTCAGACGCTTACGACAACCGCGGCTATGCCTACGATCAAAAACGTGAATTTGACGAGGCCATTGCGGATTATAACTCGGCTATCGCAATAGACTCGAACGATTCCGAAGCTTACAGTAGCCGCGGGTATGTATATTTTGAAAAAGGTAAATACGATGAAGCTATAAATGATTGTACCAGGGCAATCGAGCTGGACCCGTGGAGTGCCAGATCTTACTATAACCGTGGGCTTGCATATCAAAATATAGGTGAAATAGACAAAGCCGAAGCTGATTTTCAAAATTGGAAAGAGTTAACTAATCAACCGTATGACACCGCTCCCACGAATTAGTCTATTGCGTAATTAGAGTTTTCCGGTTAATAAGAATGGCTCGCCTGTCAAAATAGGGCCGACCTGGTGGGTTTGAACTTGGCAGGCCAACCCATCCCTCCCACCCAAAGAACAGTATTCGCATCTTGACGAAAGGTATCCTGGTATGTTAATCTCTGTAAAGTCTATCAAGATACTCAACAAATATTCGCTGTACAGACTAAATATAAAGTCAACCGGCTTAAGTCGCTACTTTGGTGAAGGGAGATTGCAATAATATTTAGGTGAAGGAGAAAGTCATGGCTGAAACAGGAACATGGAAAGTCAAATCCGGAATGGCACAAATGCTTAAAGGCGGGGTCATTATGGATGTGGTCACACCCGACCAGGCCAAGATCGCCGAGAATGCAGGCGCCTGTGCCGTCATGGCACTGGAGCGCGTCCCGTCTGATATAAGGGCGGACGGCGGGGTAGCCAGGATGGCAGACCCTACTATCATTACCGCCATCATGAAAGCTATAACCATCCCGGTCATGGCCAAATGCCGTAGCGGTCATTTTGTGGAAGCACAGGTACTGCAGGCCCTGGGCGTGGATTTCATCGACGAGTCTGAAGTGCTCACCCCGGCCGACGAAGCCCACCATGTCTGGAAACATGATTTCAAAGTTCCTTTCGTGTGCGGCTGCCGTGACCTCGGCGAGGCCCTGCGCAGGATCTCCGAAGGCGCGGCCATGATGCGTACCAAGGGAGAGGCGGGAACCGGCAATATCGTGGAAGCCGTAAGGCACATGCGTTCCGTGCAGTCCACCATGCGCAAGCTCCAATCTATGCACACCGATGAGCTTGCTGCAGAGGCCAAAGCGCTGGGCACTCCATTGGACCTCGTTATTGAAGTGCACAACACTGGCAAACTGCCGGTGGTCAATTTTGCCGCAGGCGGCGTAGCAACGCCCGCAGATGCAGCCCTTATGATGCAATTGGGCGCAGAAGGCGTGTTCGTAGGCTCCGGCATCTTCAAGTCCAGCGACCCGGACGCCCGCCACGGGCAATCGTAAAAGCAGTAACGCATTATAACGACCCTGCGATCATAGCAGAGGTATCCAAATCACTGGGAGCGGCCATGCCTGGATTGGACATAAGGAGCATACCTGAAGACAGCCTGCTGGCTGTCAGAGGATGGTAGCTCAAGGGCTCTGCTGGAGCAATCATTCTTATTAAAAAGGTGATTCGTTTCTTGACGGCGCTATTATTTCATGTTAATCTATATGAAGTCTATAGAATAACTAAACAATCATCGAAACGGAGATACAGATGAAGATATCAACAAAAGGCAGGTATGCAACAAGGGCGTTACTGGATATTGCCCAACATTATGGGAAAAATCCCGTATTCCTTAAAGATATTTCTGCCAGGCAGGGTATCTCACTTCGTTACCTTGAGCAAATTATGTCCCCGTTGATCTCTGCCAAAATAATCAACAGCACACGTGGTCCCAAGGGTGGAGTGATGCTGGCCAAACCGGCTAACAAAATCAAGTTAGTCGATATTATCCAGTTGCTTGAAGGGCCTATTGCCCCCGTGGAATGTGTAAGTAATCCGGGTGTCTGTACACGCGCTCCATCGTGCGCAACACGCGACGTGTGGAGCGATCTGGCGCAGGCCATGTATGGAGTGCTTGAATCCACTTCATTACAGGACCTGGTTGAACGTCAGAATAAGAAGGACCCGGAGAGAGAAAAGACTTACGACATTTAAAAGTAATATTAAATTAGGGAGATAATAAAATGGCCATAGAGCTATTAAAAAATGGGAAAACAAAATTCAAAGGACTTGAAATACCTAAATTAACACGCGGAATTGCCAAAGACTCGTTGGAGTTGATTGGCAATACACCCCTGGTGAGGTTGAATAAAATTACCAACGGGGCCAAAGCGGAAGTTGTGGCCAAGCTAGAGTCTTTCAATCCGCTCGGAAGCGTTAAGGACCGTATTGGTGTGGCGATGATCCTGGCGGCTGAGGAGAAGAAGGCGATTACCAAAAATACGGTGCTGATCGAGCCGACCAGCGGGAATACCGGGATTTCGCTCGCATTTGTTGCCGCAGTACGTGGATATAAACTTGTACTGACAATGCCTGATTCGGTCTCTTTGGAGCGCAGGCAATTACTGGCAATTCTTGGAGCGGAGTTGATTTTGACGCCAGGGGCGCAGGGAATGCCGGGAGCCGTTGCTAAAGCAGAAGAATTGGCCGCCTCAAATAAAAACTATCTTTTACTACAACAGTTTAAGAATGAGGCCAACCCGGCAATACATAAAGTGACTACGGCTGAAGAGATATGGCGCGATACAGAAGGAAAGGTTGATATAGTGGTTGCAGGCGTCGGGACAGGCGGCACGATAACGGGAATAGCCAGTGTCCTGAAGGAAAAGAAAAAGAGTTTCAGGGCTATTGCCGTCGAACCCAATACTTCACCAGTTCTTTCGGGAGGAAAACCTGGTCCAAATAAGATACAGGGCATCGGCGCAGGCTTTATCCCTGAGATACTGAGGACTGACCTGCTGGATGAGATTGTGCAGGTTTCTGCGGAAGATGCCGGAAACACTGCCAGACGCCTTGCCAGGGAGGAGGGTATACTGGTCGGTATATCATCCGGAGCTGCCGCATGGGCGGCCCTGCAGGTGGCTAACAGGCCGGAAAATGCCGGAAAACTGATTGTGGTCATACTCCCGGACACCGGGGAACGTTATCTTTCTACATGGCTATTCCAGGATCTTACCGTTCCGGGAAATACAATTTAGTAAAAACCAGGCGGGCGTACCGATGCTATCGATACGCCCGCAGAAAAATGAGTGGAGCAAGGATAAATAAAAGTGCCTAATGAGTTAAATCTTATACTTGAGCAAAGGGATGATCGGGAACGGCTCGACAATGTTGAGAGCATCAACGTTCCCTGCACAATGCGATCCAACGTGTGGGTCTAAAAGCCCGCTTTCACAAATAGCGGATGTGGGGCGCATCTTTAATGCGCCGGCAAAACAGGGTGGATATTCCTGTCATGGCGAGGACACCAATATAAATTAAAGGAGAATTAAATGAGTCATCACTATAAGTTAGATACGATCGCATTGCATACAGGACAGGAGAGCGCTGACCCGGCAACGGGCGCCCGCGCCGTGCCGATTTACCAGACGACTTCCTACGTATTTAAGAGTACAGAGCATGCCGCGAATTTGTTCGGTCTCAAGGAACTGGGCAACATCTACACAAGGTTGATGAACCCGACAACCGACATATTTGAACGGCGGATTGCTGCTGTTGAAGGGGGAAACAGTGCTGTAGCTGCGTCATCGGGACAGGCTGCGGAAACATTCGCCATTTTAAACATAACTGAAGTGGGCGACGAGATAGTGTCTGCAGATAACCTGTACGGTGGCACATATCAGCTATTCCATTACACTTTTCCCAAGCTGGGACGCACTGTTAAGTTTGTTAACTCAGCCAAACCGGATGAATTCCGCAAGGCGATAACGAGCAAGACCAGGGCGATATACGCTGAGGCAATCGGGAATCCCAAGCTGGACGTTCCGGACTTTGAGACGTTGGCCAAAATTGCCCACGAGGCAGGCATACCGCTGATTATCGATAATACGGTTGGCACCGGCCTGGTGCAACCCATTAAATACGGTGCCGATATAGTCGTGTTGTCCGCCACCAAGTTCATAGGCGGGCATGGTACTTCTGTGGGAGGGGCCATCGTCGATTCCGGAAAATTTGCCTGGAATAATGGTAAATTCCCGGGTTTTACCGAGCCGGATCCTAGCTATCATGGCCTTAAGTTCTGGGATGTTTTCGGCAACTTTGCAGACATGGGTAATGTTGCCTTCAGTTTTAAGGTCAGAGTGCAGTGGTTGAGGGACGCTGGGTTTGTAGTAAGCCCGTTTAACTCCTGGCTGTTCCTGCAGGGACTGGAAACACTACCACTGAGACAGAAAAAACACTCGGAAAACGCGCTTGCCCTGGCCAAGTTCTTGCAGAGCCACCCGCTTGTAGCCTGGGTCAATTACCCCGGCCTTGAGGACCATCCTACACACAAGCTGGCCAGGAAATATTTCGGCACGCATTTCGGAGCGCTGGCTGGGTTTGGCGTCAAGGGTGGATTGGAAGTGGGGCGGAAATTCATCGAATCGGTGCAACTGCTTTCTCACCTGGCCAATATCGGCGACGCAAAGACACTGGTGATCCATCCGGCCTCTACCACACATTCACAACTTACAAAAGAAGAACGATACGAAACGGGGGTTACGGATGATCTTATCCGCCTTTCCGTGGGACTTGAAGATATAGAAGATATCAAAGAGGATATCGACCAGGCTTTGAAAGCAGCAACGAAAGGTAAATAGTATTAAAGGATAATACATTGGAAACAGATAAGACTACAGGAATAGTAGAAACAAAATACCTGACCTTTGCCCAGCCGCCGGAAGACCTGGCGCTAGAATCCGGCGAGAAGTTGGGGCCTATCACTCTTGCCTATGAGACTTATGGCAGTCTTAATGAAGGCCGGACAAATGCAATACTGCTTTTTCATGCGTTGTCCGGTGATGCCCATGCAGCAGGTTACCATCAAGGCGATGACAGCCCCGGCTGGTGGGATGGCATGATCGGGCCGGACAAAGCTTTCGATACCAATAAATACTTTGTTATCTGTTCCAATGTGATCGGGGGCTGTATGGGCTCAACCGGGCCGTCCTCTATGAACCCCAAAACTGGGTGCCCTTTCGGCCTCGATTTTCCGATCATCAGCATCAAGGACATGATAAATGCCCAGGCCAGGCTGCTGGATCACCTGAGGATCGATAAGTTACTGTGCGTATCCGGCGGTTCGATGGGCGGCATGCAGGCGCTGCAGTGGGCAGTCTCGTACCCAACACGAGTGCGTTCAGCCATCCCCATTGCCACCACAGCACGGCATTCTCCTCAGCAGATTGCCTTTAACGAAGTAGGCCGGCAGGCCATCATGGCTGACCCCAATTGGAACAATGGCGGCTATTACAGCGGTACCCCGCCCACGCGAGGATTGTCCGTAGCCAGGATGGTGGGGCACATTACGTATATGAGCGATGCTTCGATGGCAGAGAAATTCGGGCGCCGGTTCAAAGATCGCGTCGAGAATGAGAAGTTCGAGCCTGATTTCGAAGTCGAAGGATATCTGCAATACAGGGGTGATAATTTCGTTAAGAGATTTGACGCAAACTCTTACCTGTATATCACCAAGGCACTCGACTATTTCGACCTGGATAATGGCAAGAGCTTGAACCAGGTGCTGAAAGGCGTCAAGGCCAAATTCCTGGTAATTGCATTTAAGTCGGACTGGCTATACCCGGCGTATCAATCACGCGAGATCGTGAAAGCCTGCAAGCTGGCAGGTATCGATGCCACATATTGCGAGCTGAATTCGAATTATGGGCATGATGCATTCCTGCTGGAAATCGAGGAGCAGGAATACTTGGTCAAGCATTTCCTGAGTAATGTCGTAGAAAGCAACGGGAACGGCAAATCATGAGTAACAATGATGTAAAAAATATACGGATGGACCATAGCGTAATACTGGACTGGGTTGAAGAAGGCTCCACTGTGCTGGAATTGGGATGTGGCGGCGGAGACCTGTTGTACCTGCTCAGCCAGCGGAAAAAGGCCAATGTCAGCGGGCTTGAGATAGACGAAACGTCGATATTTACCTGTGTGTCACGTGGTTTGAGCGTGTCTCACCAGGATATAGATGAAGGCCTGTCCGAATATGCCGACCGTGCTTTCGATTACGTCATCATCAACCAGTGCTTGCAGGAAGTGAGGAAACCTCATGTTGCACTGTCCGAAGCTGTCAGAGTCGGGAAAAAGGCCATCGTCGGGTTTCCAAACTTTGCCCATTACCAGACGCGCATTCAGCTTGCTTTCAAAGGGGTGGCTCCGGTCACCCCGTCCCTTCCCTACCAGTGGTACGATACTCCCAACCTGCATTTTCTGAGCATTAAAGACTTTACCGGCTATTGCAGCAAGAACAACTTCAGCATTGAAAAGAGAGCTTTTCTTGGCAGGACAAAACTGGTACACTTCTGGTCAAACCTGCTTGCCGATTCGGCGCTTTTCAAAATAAGCCGTAAAATTTAAGACAGGAGAAAACGGGGCAGGATAACGGGAGAACCTGACATGAAACGCGTATACATGGATTATGCCGCTACGACGCCGGTTATGCCGGAAGTCATAGAGGCGATGGTGCCTTATTTCCACGATAAGTTTGGTAACCCCTCCAGTATTCATTCAATGGGTCAGGAAGGCAGGGACGCAGTCGAAAAGGCACGCGGGCAGGTTGCTTCGCTGATCCGCTGCCAGCCTGAGTCCGTGGTCTTTACGGGCTGCGGGACTGAAGCGGATAATCACGCTATTAAAGGGGTTGCTTTTGCCAACCGCGAAAAGGGCAACCACATCATCACTACTACTATTGAGCACCATGCCGTCCATTATACCTGTGAGTTCTTAAAGAGCATGGGATTCGATGTGACCTTCGTCCCGGTAGACAAATACGGAATGGTTGACCCGCGCGACGTTAAAAAGGCCATTACCAAAAAGACCCTGCTGGTCTCGGTCATGCATGCCAACAATGAGGTTGGGACGATACAGCCCATTGAAGAAATTGGCAAGATAACCCGGGAGGCCGAAGTATATTTCCATGTTGATGCAGTGCAGACCTTCGGGCACCTGCCTATAGACGTTGACAAGCTGGGGATCGACTTCCTGTCCGCATCCGCACATAAATTATATGGCCCCAAGGGAGTCGGCATGCTGTATATTAGGCCGGGCAGCTCGATAGTCCCGCTACTGCATGGTGGTGAACAGGAGGAAGGCAGGCGCGCCGGGACGGAGAATGTGGCCGGCATCGCCGGGTTTGGCAAAGCTGCCGAGATAGCACAGCAGGATATGGATAAAGAAGCTGCAGCGCTAACAGGCTATAGGAAAAAATTGATCGAAGCTATCCTGGGTATCGTTGGTGACACCTATTTAAATGGGCACCCGCAGGTCAGATTGCCTAATAATGTCAATTTCAGTTTCAATTTTATTGAGGGTGAATCGATATTAATGTACCTGGACGCCGAAGGTATCTGCGCTTCGACCGGGTCTGCCTGCAGTTCGGCGAGTTCCGAGCCGTCGCATGTGCTAACGGCCATGGGCATACCTGTTGAAAGGGCGCGCGGGTCGTTGCGGCTCACGATGGGTAGATGGACCACTCAAGATGATATCGACAAAGTAGTTGAAGCGCTGCCGCGCATCGTAGCAAAGCTGCGGGAGATGTCGCCGCTGGTCAAAGAAAAGTGCGGCTGGATCAACTATCTTTAATTAGTATTCATTGAACCGGCAGGAGAATTTCACGATGATTGCGTACTGTGGCTTGAACTGCCTTGAATGTCCGGCCTACATTGCGACAAAGGCGAATGACGATAAGCTGTGTGAAGAGGCCGCAAAGCTCTGGACTGAGCTATACAAGCATGAAATACGCCCGGACCAGATAAATTGCACCGGTTGCAAGTCAGCAGGCAAACGTTTCTTTTTCTGCCGGATATGCGGAATTAAAAAGTGCGCCGAAGAAAAAGGGCATGACACCTGTGCTTACTGCCCCGATTTTGGATGTGAAAAGATTGAGGGGCTAATGCAAATGGACCCCAATGTAAAGAAAGCACTCGAGGGACAGAGACAACAACTGGGAAAATAATCCTGGTATCAGGCAGTAATGATGTCTGGTCGCAGCATTCAAGACTTGTTGGCAGCGGGCCTGATCGAAAAGGGGACGGGGGATTCTGAAGAGATCGTTGCCCTGATCGAGTCGGCTGAGCAGGGGTTGCGTGGAGCCCGGCCTGTTATTGCAGATGATCCTGTGAGAAGTGTTTCGCAGATGTATGATGCGCTTTATTCTGCCTGCCGGGCTTTTATGCAATCGCAGGGTTACCGGGTTGTGGTTGGGGATGACTATGCGGTGGTATTAGAATTTTGCGAAGCGTCTCTCGATCGGAAAGAGGTTGAAACGCTTAAGGCGTTTGATGCCGCCGAAAGGCGAAGGCATGACGAAATGTACGACGGATGTTTTTCTCTCACATCAGAGGATGCCACTATAATGTTTACAAGGGCGAGGAAATTCATAGCGCGTATTAAAACGGTGTTAGCCATTTCAAAGTGATAGTGGCTTGATCCCGGAGGTGGTTTATGACAAGGTCTTTTGATGATATAGGCAAAGAGGAAATCAGGGACCTGTTGGGAAAAGGATGGCTGACGCATGACGGTGCATGGTTTTTCTCCGTCTGCAACGAATACGGTGTAAAAGAGGCCAACCGGTTAAACAAGACAGCCATAAAATCCATGGTGCCTTTTGAAGTTCAGAGGCTCAAGCAAATCATGGCGTTTGACGAGCGTCAATTGACAAACGTAACAGAGATTGTGAAGTTCATGGAAGAAGGTATGAGGTTGATCCTTCCGGAATCCGTATTGAGCAAGTATCATTTCAATATAGAATTACCAAATATATTACAGTGGGAGTGGGAGAAAGATGAGTGTTTTGCCTATAAAGGGATGAGCAGGATGGGTGTGATTGACGGATATGAGTGCGGGGTTATGTACCGCATAGAATGCTGGTTTGAATCACTCGGGTTAAAGTTTGAGTCAAATGTAAAATTAGACAATTGCCATATGCATACGAGGGGCCGTTGCCGCGGCCAATACAAATTTAATATATGAATTCATTTCAGGGGCGCATCTTCGGATGCGCCCCTTTGATATTTAACTAATGCGCCTGCTTTCTGCGTGTCACATAGATGACGCCGATAGCGAAGGCGAATAAGATCAGTGCCCCGCTGATGATGAGGATTAAATTGGGATCTGCCTCTTTATGAGTATTATTCGCCTATCAGCCTGTACATATTTTTATAGGCGTCAGCGAAACCGGGATCTTCTTTTTGGAAAGTGTCTCTCAGGGCTTTCATCCTGTTTATAAATTCCTGTGTTTTTCCTTCATTCACCAGTCCGGCCCATTCACCTGCTTTCTCTTTAAATAGTTTTTCAATGTTAAAGAGGTCCGGAAGGTGCATTTGCAGCGACGAATAGAAGTCCGGGTCTTCTGAAACTACCCCTTCTGCCAACGTCAGCAGCGTCCGGTAGGTGGTGCCGCTGATCTGTTGTGATTCCTTAAGCTTGCCCAGACTGGCAAGTGTATCTGCTGATACCAGCGCAATGAAGTGCGACAGTCCTAGCACGATGCTCATGAGATCATCATGTTCTTCGGGTTTCATCACCTCAACTTTTGCTTCTTTACCTTCCAGATAACGGCGGACTTTTTCAGCTAATACCTTCTCATCGGCCCCGATGGGCGTCAGTACGAACCGCTGTCCTTTGACGCCTTCGGCGCCAGGGCCGAACATGGGATGTATGCCCAGTATAGTTCCTTGCTTAATATATTTGTGCATTATTTCAACCGGTTTTGCTTTGATGGATGTGATATCGAATATGTACTGGCCCTTATGAGTATGGGGCGCTATTTCTTTAACGACAGCTTCGAAGCTATTAATGGGGACAGATATAATAACTGCGTCTGATGCGGCGACCGCCTGTTCATTGGAGGCGGATTCAACCCCCAATCGCCCCGCTGTCTCTCGGAGCCTGGCCTGGTAAAGACCGGAAATGACAACATTTTTACCTTCTTTAGACAGGAACCGGGCGAACCATTGCCCCATATTGCCGTAGCCACCGACTATGGCTATCTTCATTTTTCGAACTCTTTCAAGATTGCCGTTGCTTTTGGATATGAGCCCAGCACCTTCAAAAATGTGCAGTTATCCTTTAAATGTGCAAGCGCTTCCTGGATGGCAGCGTCTTTGCGGTGTCCCTCAAAGTCAAGGTAAAAATTATATTCCCAGGGTTTTTGTCTGGTTGGACGTGATTCGATCTTGGTCAGGTTAATGCCGCGGTCGGCAAATGCCCTGAGCGCCTCGTACAACGTTCCGGGTTTATGTTGAAGCATGAAAACAATGGAAGTTTTGTCGTTGCCCGTAGGTGCTGAGTCCTGGCTGCTCAGAATGAAGAACCTGGTAGTATTATTGTGGTTGTCTTCTATCTCGCTGGCGAGGATCTTCATATCATAAATCTGGGCTGCCTTGGCACTGGCGATGGCGGCCCCGTCCATAATCTTATCTTCCTTGATCATTCTCACGCTTCCCGCTGTATCGTAGGTGGGGATCACCTCGCATCCCAGCCTTTTCAAATAGCCGGCGCACTGAGCAAGTGCCTGCGGATGGGAATAGACCTTTTTTATCGATTCCAGCGTGGCGCCTTTGTTGGCTATGAGGTAGTGTGTTATTTTGATCTGCGTTTCGCCGCGCACCATTACATCAGTATCCAGCAGGAGGTCATAGGAACGCGTTATGCTGCCTACCTGTGAGTTTTCAACCGGAATGATCCCGTATGGCAGCGTGCCTTCCTGGACGGCTGCAAAGATTTCCTCAAGAGTATCGAAAGGCCCTGTCTCCACTGACGGGCCGAAGAAGCTTACCGCTGCCTCCTGGCTATAGG
>Ga0182021_10003154_pt1 | contig 19392 bp, 16 predicted proteins | sample 612E3MmetaG_FD_120493 | JGI IMG/M metagenome (GOLD analysis project Ga0182021, IMG submission 120493) | Permafrost microbial communities from Stordalen Mire, Sweden - 612E3M metaG (Illumina Assembly) | ecosystem: Environmental > Terrestrial > Soil > Wetlands > Permafrost | place: Sweden... | reverse complement strand
GGGATGCGACACGACGGGGATCTCACGTGGTCGGTGATCGATCAGGTGCGAACCGTCCAGCCCACGGTTCCGCACGGAAGCCGGATTCTTTTCGTGAACGACGTGTTCCCCATGTGGGACACGAAGTTCATCGCGGAGCTGACCTACCATGATCGATCGGTCAACGTCTGGCTCCAGCACGAAACGCCGCTCACACCCGCCGAAGCCGCCAGGATGGACTACGTCTTCAAGTTCGAAAGCGGCAAGCTCGTGCGACTGCCCCGCGGCGGCGCATTCCACTGAATCGCTCGCTGGCCGTTGCGGGCCGGGCTCGGCGCGCCGGCCGCAACATCCGCGAGGTTCTGGAAGACCGGTCGCGGGCTGCGCAGGACGCCCTTACGGCCTTTCGAACAGTAGCACCTCAGGATCGACCGTGGTGAAATGATCTTTGCAGCTTGAGGGCGTCACCCGATAGCCCGGCCAGATGGCTTTGACGGTCTGGGGAATGGCCGTCAAGTCGTCGGGCAAATGTTCGGAGGCGATGGCCAGGCGGGGCCGGTATTTCCGGATCGTCAGGATCGAGCGCGTCAACCAGGTGTGGAGCACGGATATCACCTACATCCGGATGGCGCGAGGTTTCGTCTACCTGGTGGCGATCCTGGATTGGTTCAGCCGGTTCGTGGTGAGTCGGTCGCTGTCGCTGACGATGGAAATGGATTTCTGTTTGGAAGCGCTCGACCGGGCGCTCGGCCGCGGGCGGCCGGAGATCTTCAACAGCGACCAAGGATCGCAGTTCACCAGCGAGAAGTTCACCGGCAAGTTGGAAGCGAGGAAGATCGCCGTGAGCATGGACGGGCGCGGGCGCTGCTTCGACAACATTTTCGTGGAGCGCCCGTGGAGCTCGCTGAAGTACGAGGAGGTGTACCTGCGGTACTACCAGCAGGTGGCGGAAGCGCGCGCCGGCATCGACGCCTACTTCCGCTTCCACAATCTCGAACGGCCGCACCAGAGCCTGGGCTACCGCACTCCGGCCGCGGTCGACCAGGCGCGGACATGATGGGGAGGCAGGCGAACGAATCGGAAGGGCGCATGTTTGACCCGGGGACTCCGTCCCCGAACCCCTGGGATTTAACGCCTTCGCGCCAGAATGGATGGAATAGAATGGAAGCACTCGAGCGGAGGATGGGGCAACGCAGGGATGCGACCCGAGCGCCGACTCGAGGGCCGGAATGGCGGGGCGGCTTCGGCCGCCCCAAAGATCAGATTTGGGGTCCACCTTAGTTGGATATATAATCGCTAGTGGGCCACGAGGCCACAATGGAACTCCTGGGTTGATCTCCCGCCACCTTCTCTTCTGCACGTTCATGCTACGCTCACTCGCGATCCAATATCGGACGGTGCTTAGTGGGCTTTCAAGGATAACGACGGGCACCCCGGTGATAGCTCATGTTGACGGGCTGAGGTTTCTAGCGATCGCCTCAGTGTTTTTGTTTCACTTCCATGGAGTTCTGCAAGAGAAGCTTCATGCCACAGGCGCCACGGGTTCGTGGGGCAACTGGCTCAACACTGCCGCGACCCACGGGAACATCGGCGTCCAACTGTTCTTCTCAATCAGCGGCTTTGTGCTCGCTCTTCCCTTTGCATCGTCGTACTTCTTGCACACAAGCAAACCAGCGCTCTCTCGCTACTTCCTGAGGCGCATCACAAGAATCGAGCCTCCGTACTTGATCAATTTGTTTATATCTACCATCCGCCTGGTCTACAAAGGGTACTTGTTACGAGATCTAAAGCCACACCTCATCGCCAGCGCCCTGTACTGTCATAACCTCATCTACGCCGACGCCAGTTCAATCAACGTGGTTGCATGGTCACTGGAGATAGAGGTCCAATTCTATGTGCTCGCGCCATTGCTCTGTTGCTTGTTCGGAATCAGGCACCGCGCCCTGCGAAGGTTCGTATTGCTTTCAGGTATGGCGGCATGTCACACCATTGCCCTAGGTTGCAGTTCTGCGCGCGTGCAGCTCTCGTTGTGCGGATCTTTGCAGTATTTTCTAATTGGGCTGTTATTGGCGGACCTGTACGTGGATAGCTGGCACCGCTCTCCGAAAACGGAACGTCGGTGGGACCTCCTGACGCTAGCCGCGTTTCTGGTGCTCGGGTTCGGACTCACTGCTCCGAAGCTGTTGTACGCGGTACTCCCAGTCTCCCTGATTCTTTTACAACTGGGAGCATTCCGCGGAACGGTGAGCCGGTCGCTGCTTTCAATTCCATGGCTCACGACGATCGGCGGCATGTGTTACACAATGTATCTCTATCACCTCTATGTAATCTCAGGCGTTTGCAACTCTGTCTTCAGCTACACGTCATCCCTGACGTACGAAGTTCAGCTTGTGTGTCAATGCATTGCGGTCGTAGGGGCAACTCTACTGTTCACTTCGGTTGCGTTCCTCGCCTGGGAGCGCCCGTTCATGAACAGGGAATGGCCGCAGAAGACGTACAAGGCGATCACGGGGCTGCTCGTTCGATGATTTGGCCTTCCGCAGCGCTCGGATCAGCAACGCGTTTGCGCTTGGAAACGGCCAGCCGCACCCTAAGTCTGCCACGCTATGCTAACCGGCGGCGCCGGTCAGGGCCTGCTTTTCCGCACCCTCGATGTCCATCTTGATGAAGTCGACCCGGTCGAGATGCAATTCGGCCGTGAGCAGATCGATGGTCGTCAGCGGCACCTGGATCTTGTTCTTCAAATCCCGTCCGAAAATCACGCTGTTGCCCACCGAGTTGCCCTCGCCTTCGGTGGCAAGTTCGAGGGTGTCCACACGATTCCAGACCCCCTTGGGATACACGATGACCCGCCCGTCTGCGATTTCGCGCGGGAAGTTGCGGCGCAGACATTCGATCGAAATAGGGGTGGGTTCGATAGCCACCACCAGGCGAACTCCGGCCGACAGGGCCTTGCGCGTGAAAACTCCGATATTGGCGCCGCAATCGAGCACCACATCGCCCCGCCGGGGGCCCTCGTCCCGCTGGCCGTAAATGTCGATGGCTTCTTCGGCCAGAGTGAAGTTCAGGAAGCGGTCGTTCTTGACGGTCCAGTACCGGCCGAGCGGCGTCTCCACCAGATCGATGCCCTGGGGGTCGCGCTCGATCGTACGGCTGGCGCCGCCGATGCGCTGCGCCGTTTCGTTGAAATGAACCAGGAAATCGTGGCCGCGGGTGGAGTCGCCGCAGGAACACCCGTTGGCGCGTCCCAGCGACCAGAAATCCGAGGGCGGCCGGATCGAGCGATTGCCCCGCGGCGGCGCGGTCCACTGAATCGCTCGCTGGCCGTTGCGGGCCAGGTTCGGAGCGCCGGCCCGCAACATCCGCGAGGTTTTGGAAGACCGGTCGCAGGCTGCGCAGGACGCCCTTACGGCCTTTCGAACAGTAGCACCTCAGGTTCGACCGTGGAGAAATGATCCTTGCAGCTTGAGGGCGTCACCCGATAGCCCGGCCAGATGGCTTTCACGGTCTGGGGAATGGCCGTGAAGTCGTCGGGCAGATGTTCCGAGGCGATGGCCATGCGGGGCCGGTATTTCCGGATCGTTTCGGCGGCGCCGGTCAGGGCCTGCTTCTCCGCGCCCTCGATGTCCATCTTGATGAAGTCGACCCGGTCGAGATGCAACTCGGCCGTAAGCAGATCGATGGTCGTCAGCGGCACCTGGATCTTGTTCTTCAAATCCCGTCCGAAAACCACACTGTTGCCCACCGAGTTGCCCTCGCCTTCGGTGGCAAGTTCGAGGGTGTCCACACGGTTCCAGACCCCCTTGGGATACACGATGACCCGCCCTTCGGCGATCTCGCGCGCGAAGTTGCGGCGCAGACATTCGACCGAAATAGGGGTGGGTTCGATAGCAACCACCAGGCGAGCTCCGGCCGACAGGGCCTTGTGCGTGAAAACTCCGATATTGGCGCCGCAATCGAGCACCACGTCGCCGCGCCGGGGGCCCTCGTCCCGCTGGCCGTAAATGTCGACGGCTTCTTCGGCCAAACTGAAGTTGAGGAAGCGGTCGTTCTTGACGGTCCAGTACTGACCGAGCGGCGTCTCCACCAGATCGAGGCCCTGGGGGTCGCGCTCGATCACACGGCTGGCGCCGCCAATGCGCTGCGCCGTTTCGTTGAAATGAACCAGGAAATCGTGGCCGCGAGTGGAGTCGCCGCAGGAACACCCGTTGGCGCGTCCCAGCGACCAGACCGCAAAAAGCCGTGCTTTGGGCCAGACCGCTACCAGCACAACGAGCAGCACGACCGCTGCCAGCGCGGCTCGGATGGTCTTACCCAGCGGGTGCGCTACGTTCATGGGACCTCCTCGCCGGATGCGTCCGGCGACGCTCCAACTATACCATCGGACCCGTAACCACTCGCTCGGAGCCGCGCGGGGCGGAGAACGCCCCTTCGGATGGCGCGGGAGACCGGCTCGTTGAAGACACTCCGGCTAGCGGCTCTGCGCTCGAAGCGTCTCCATCCCGCCACCGGTTGGAGCGGGCGCGCCGGCCTCCCAGTGGTAGTACTCTGTTTGTGGAAGGAATCCTCTTCATGACTACGAGAAAACAAGACGCACTGGAATACCATTCCAGGCCTCCCGCCGGCAAGCTGGCCGTCATCCCAACCAAGCCCTGCCGGACGCAGCGTGACCTCAGTCTGGCGTATACGCCGGGCGTCGCGGTCCCCTGCAAGGAGATCGAACGAGATCCCAGTCTGGCCTATAAGTACACGGCCAAAGGCAACCTGGTGGCCGTGGTATCGAACGGCACCGCGGTGCTGGGGCTCGGCAACATCGGCGCGCTGGCCGGCAAACCGGTGATGGAAGGCAAAGCGGTGCTGTTCAAGCGCTTCGCCGATATCGACGTGTTCGACATCGAACTGGCCACCGAGGATCCCAAAGAGGTGATCCGCGCCTGCCAGTTGCTGGAGCCGACTTTCGGCGGGATCAACCTCGAAGACATCAAGGCGCCCGAGTGCTTCGAGGTCGAAGAGGAGCTGAAGCGCACCATGAAGATCCCGGTGTTCCACGACGATCAGCATGGAACCGCCATCATCTCCGGAGCCGCGCTCATCAACGCGCTCGAGCTGGTGGGGAAACCCATCGGCGAGGTGAAACTGGTATTCAGCGGTGCCGGGGCGAGCGCGATCTCCTGCGCCGAGCACTACATCCGGATGGGTCTCCGGCGCGAGAACATCACCATGTGCGACAGCAAGGGCGCCATTTACGCGGGCCGCACCGACGGCATGAACAAGTACAAGGCGCGCTTCGCGCGGCCGACCGAGGTGCGGACGCTCACCGAGGCCCTCCAGGGCGCCGACGTTTTCGTCGGACTCTCCTGCGGAAACTGCGTAGGTCCGGAGATGCTGAAAGGCATGGCTCCCAATCCCATCGTGCTCGCGCTCGCCAATCCCGATCCGGAGATCCCCTATGACGTCGCAGTGGCTGCGCGGCCGGACGTGATCATGTGCACCGGCCGCTCGGACTTCCCCAACCAGGTGAACAACGTGCTGGGATTCCCCTTCATCTTCCGCGGCGCCCTCGATGTGCGGGCCACGGCCATCAACGACGAGATGAAGCTGGCGGCCACGCACGCCCTGGCCGCGCTGGCCAAGGAAGACGTCCCGGATTCGGTCCGGGCCGCCTACGACATCGAACGCATCGAGTTCGGGCGGGAGTACATTATCCCCAAGCCGTTCGATCCCCGCGTGCTGATTTGGGAGGCTGCGGCGGTGGCGCGCGCCGCGATGGAGACTGGCGTCGCGCAGGTGAAGGTCGAGATCGAACAGTACAAGGAAGAGCTCGAACGGCGGCTCGGTAAGGCCCGCGAGATCATGCGGGTGATGATTCACAAGGCCCAGCGGAAGCCGATGCGGGTGGTCTTCCCCGAAGGAGAGGAGACCAAGATCCTGCGCGCCTGCCAGGTGCTGATAGAGGAGAAGATCGCGCAGCCGGTTCTGCTCGGCCGGGAGCAGGTGATTTGCTCCCAGATCGAGGACTGCCACCTGCACCTGGCGGGGGCGGTCATCATCGATCCCGCCCAGTCGCCGGACATCGCGCGCTATGAGAGCGAACTCTACCGTCTGCGGCGCCGCAAAGGAATCACGCAACACGAGGCGCGGGAATGGATGCTGAACCGGAACATCTTCGGGGCCATGATGGTGCACACCGGCGACGCCGACGCGCTGGTGGCCGGGCTGACCGAGCACTACCCCGACGTGATCCGGCCCGCGTTGCAGGTGATCTCGGTGCGCGAAGGGCTGCACAAGGTCTCGGGCGTCTATATGCTGGTCGCGCCGCGTGGCGACATCTACTTCCTGGCGGATTGCACGGTCAACATCGAGCCCAGCGCCGAAGACCTGGCCGAGATCGCCATCTGCACCGCCGAGATGGCACGGCGGTTCAACGTCTCCCCGCGCGTGGCCATGCTATCGTTTTCGAACTTCGGCAGCACCCGCCATCCTCTGGCCGAGAAGGTGCGGCGCGCGGTCGAGATGGTGCGGAGGCGGGAGCCGTTGCTCATGATCGACGGCGAGATGCAGGCAGACACCGCGGTGACGCCCGCTATCATCGACGAAACCTATCCCTTCAGCACGCTGAAGGGTGGCGCCAACGTGTTGATTTTCCCCAACCTGGAAGCGGGGAACATCGCCTACAAGCTGCTGGCCCGGCTGGGCGGGGCGGAGATCATCGGGCCCATCCTGATGGGCACCTCGAAGCCGGTGCACGTACTGCAGCGGGGCTCGGATGTGGACGATGTGGTGCACATCGCCACCATCGCCGTGGTCGATGCGCAGGAGGCGGCGCGGCGCGGCGAAGTTCCGCTCGCCGCCGCCGCGCCGCCCATCGGCGAGATGGAGGCGAAATACTAGCCCGATCTTCGCGATAGAGCCGCGTCTTCTTCTTCGCGCCCCGTCGCGTGCTCGACGTGGCTGTGGCCGGCGTGCGGTGGTGCGGCGTTTACGCCTCCGCGCGGTGCCCGCTGAGCGCTTGGAATCAACGACCCTCCCGCCGCGTACGTGGCTGGAGGCTCTTTCCAAACCCTGTCTCCAAATGACGGCTTTCTCTTGAACCGGGCACTAAGCGATGTTAGACTGAAGAAAGCCTGTCACGAAGAGACGGTTTTGATGAATCTTGGAATTGCCAGCCATGCATGAGCTGCCCGGACTCATCAGGAGATGCGAGGTGAACATGGACACAGCCATCGTCGCGGTTCGACGCACGCCGGCACGCACGCCGGCTGAGGAGGCTCGTGCCGCTGCGGTGCGGGCAGAGCGGGCTTTAGCATCCAGGCAGCATTCCGACGGTTACTGGTGTGGCGATCTCACCGGTGACTCCACCCTTCAGTCCGACTACATTCTTCTCCAGATGTGGCTTTACCCCGCCTCCCCGGATGGAATCTGGAATCCGCCGACAATGCCGAAGATTCGCAAAGTCGTGCGTGCCATTCTGGACGCCCAGAGGGATGACGGAGGCTGGAATACCTACGAACCCGGCCAGTCGGAAATCAACGCCACCGTTCGCGCCTACGCGATGCTCAAGATGACCGGGATGGATGTTGACGATCCGTGCATGAAGAAGGCTCGAACACTGGTTCTGAAGCTGGGTGGCATCCAGGCATGCAACAGCTATACCAAGATCAACTACAGTTTTTTTGACCTGTTCCCGCGCAAGTACTGTCCCACCATCCCGCCCGAGATCGTGATGATTCCGGGCAACTTTCTCTATGAGATGTCCTCCTGGACGCGCAGCATCATCGTCCCCCTCTCCCTGGTCCAGGCGCTGGGAGGCTGTAAGCCTACCCCGGCCGGGTTCCGCATTGACGAACTGGTGCACCCCCACCGCAAGTTCGCCTTGCGGCGCAAGGACCGCATCGCGAATCTCTTCATGGCCGCCGACAAGCTCTTCAAGCGCTGGGAGCGCCAGAGCGTCAAGAAGGTCCGCGGGCGTGCGATCCGCGAGGCCGAGCATTGGATGTTGGATCGTCTGGAGCACACCCAAGGCCTGGGCGCCATCTATCCAGCCATGATGTACTCCATCATGGCGATGGATGCGCTTGGCTATGAGCGCGATCATCCCGACCTGCAACTCGCCATCGAGCAGTTTGACGATCTGATGCTCGAAGGCGACGAGAGCCTCATCCTGCAGCCGGCCAAGTCCCCGGTCTGGGACACGGCGATTGCCGCGTTCGCGCTCGGCGAACTTGGCCAGTCCCAACCTGCCCGCCTCACCGCCGCCGCCGACTGGCTGCTGAGCAAGGAGATCCGTCGCAAGGGCGACTGGGCCGCGAAGCGCCCCGATCTGACTCCCTCGGGTTGGGCTTTCGAGTTCGCCAATGAGTTCTATCCCGACATTGACGACACGGCCATGGTCTTGCTCGCCTTGCTGCACGCCAGAGCGAGCGATCCCGAACGGCAGGCTCGAGCGGAACGCCGCGCCATCGACTGGCTATTGGGGATGCAGAGTTCTGACGGCGGATGGGCTGCCTTCGACGTGGACAACAACTGGCAGATCCTCAACAAGGTACCCTTTGCCGATCACAACGCCATGCTCGACCCCACCTGCCCGGACATCACAGGGCGCTCGCTGGAGTCGCTTTGCCGCCGTGGCTTCGACCACACTCATGCCAGCATCGCACGCGGCGTGAAATACCTGCTGGCGCGGCAGGAGGACAACGGTAGCTGGTACGGCCGTTGGGGCGTGAACTACATCTACGGCACCTTTCTCGCCATTCGCGGCCTGCGCGCCACAGGCGCACCGGGTGTCGCGAGTTCGATCACGCGCGCTGCCGGCTGGCTCCGCGAGGTACAGAATCCCGACGGAGGGTGGGGCGAGAGCTGCCACGGCTACGAAACGCAGCGCTTCGAGCCGGCCATCAGCACGCCTTCGCAGACGGCCTGGGCAATTCTGGGGCTGGTAGCCTCCGGAGACGTCCACAGCCGTGCGGCGATCGAGGGCGTGCGCTGGCTCCTTGAACGGCAGCGTGCCGACGGCACGTGGAGCGAATCCGGCACGACCGGCACCGGCTTCCCGCGGGTCTTCTACATCAGCTACCACTTGTACCGGGATTACTTCCCGCTGCTGGCTTTGGCGAGTTACGCCGGGCAGGCGGAGGCAGCTCGCAGTTCTGCGTCCTGATGGAGCCACGCCCAGCCCTTTGGCGCCGCGGGCGGTGGGGACTCGTCGCATCGCCGGCTCGAGCGCCACAGGCCCATGGCCGCTGCCTTGCGTTCGCGCGCCGCTCGCGGCCGCACGGGAGCGCTCACAACTACCAGTTCACCTTCACGCCCGGCGCCAGGGTCCACACCTCGGCACCGAGCGGCTCCACCAACTCTGCCAACTCGCCGGGCTGGCCGGTGAGCGCGGGGAACGTGCCGAAGTGCATGGGGACGACCTTCTTCGCGTGAAGCAGACCGCATGCCAGCGCGGCTTCCTTGGGGCTCATCGTGAACAGATCCCCGATGGGCAGAAATGCCAGCTCGGGATGGTAGAGCCGCTCGATGAGCGCCATATCCGAAAAGACGTTGGTGTCGCCGGCGAAGTAGAGGGCGCGGCCGTCCGGCAGGCGGAGCACGTAGCCGCAGGCCTCGCCGCCGTACACGATCCTGCCGTCGTCCTCCTTGATGCCGCAACTGTGGACCGCGTGCGTCATGGTTACCTTCACCGGACCGGCCATCTGCGAGCCGCCCTTGTTCATCGCCGCGGTCTTCGCGACGCCTTTCGAGGCCAGCCACTCGCAGGTCTCATAGATCGCCACCACCTGGGGAGAAAACCTCTTCGCCAGCGGGACCGCGTCATGGATGTGGTCGAAATGGCCGTGCGTGATCAGGATGGCGTCAACACGATCGAACGCGTGCCCTTTGGGATAAGCCGGGTTGCCTTCGAGCCAGGGGTCCATCACGAGGACTTCGCCAGATTCGAGGCGGAACTGAAATGTGCCGTGTCCGAGCCAGGTGATTTCGAGCATGGGCAGCTATCTCCTGACACGATGATAACCGAGGCCATCGTGGGGCAGGCCGTTTGGCCTGCCGGCTGGCTGGCCTGAGTGGGGCAGGCCGTTTGGCCTGCCGGCTGGCTGGCAGGCGGAACCGCCTGCCCCACGGTTCAGGGGCGCGCTGCCATCTGGATTCCGTCGCCGTATTTCGCGAGGCCCGGAATCGTCACCGGCAGACGGCCCTGGATCGGGATCTCGCCGAAAAGCGCCTTGACCGCGGCTGTCTCCGAGGGCGGCACCGTGCTGTACGTGGTCAGGTAGGCGGCGGCGGCCGGAAAGCTGCGCAGCAGGTAGGGGTTGCCGAGGGCGGCCAGGATCACCGGCTTGCCGCCTTCGAGGATGCCGTTCAGAAGAGCGGGGTAGCCGCCCGCCAGCGCCACGCTGCCCCGGTATGCGGCCACGGAGACGAACGCCAACACCACTGTAACCGGCGCGGCCTTGGCGCTGGCGGCGGCCTGGGCGAAGTCGGTTTCGCCCGCCCCCGGATCGAGCACCGCGATCTGCGCGTTCGGGATCCGCTTGCGGATCTCGGCCGCCAGCACGCGGCCCTGTTGCGAGCCGCGGCTCTCCGTCAGCACCACGAACGAGGCTGGCGAGGTCGGGCTCAACGGAACCAGGCTGCCCTCGTTTCTGACCAGCGTCACGGCACGCTCCGCAATCTGTCCGGCGCGATCGGTCTCCTCGGGCGGGTCGAGACTGTCCATCATCGTGTCCAGGTTCACCAGGCGGTGGTGGTTTAGCCCCAGGCGGACTTTGGCGGCCAGCAGCCTGGCGACGCTCTCGTCGAGACGCTCGCGGCTGATGGTGCCGCGGCGCACGGCGTTCACGACGGCCGTGACCGCCTCTTCGGGATTGGCCGGCATCAAGAGCACGTCCACGCCGGCCTCGATCGCTTTCACGGCGGCCTGTCCGGAGTTCCAATGCTGGGTGACGCCGCCCATCTCGAGCGAGTCCGTGGCGATGATCCCCTGGAAGCCCATCTCCCGGCGCAACAGGGTGGTCAGCATCGGAGCCGAAAGCGTGGCTGGAGTCCCCGCCGGGTCGAGCGCCGGCGCCACGATGTGGGCGGTCATCACGCTGTCCACTCCGCTGGCGATGGCGGCGCGGAACGGCGCCAGATCGATCTTTTCCAGGCGGGCGCGGTCCTCGTTGATCACAGCCAGCGCCAGGTGGGTGTCCACGGAAGCGTCCCCGTGACCCGGAAAGTGCTTCGCGGTCACCAGCACCGGCCCCGCCGAGTGCGCCCCCTCGATGAACGCCCTGACGTGCGCCGCCACCTCGCCCGGGTCTTCGCCGTAAGAGCGGATGTTGATGATCGGATTCTCCGGGTTGCTGTTCACGTCGGCAACCGGCGCCAGGATCCACGGCACGCCCAGCGCGATGGCCTGGCGGGCGGTGACCTCGCCTTCAAAACGGCTCAGGCTGAGGTCCCGCGTGGCGGCAAAGGCCATGGCGTGAGGGAAGAGGGTCTTCGATTCCAGCCGCATCGAATCGCCACGCTCGAAATCGCCGGCGACGAGCAGAGGGATCTTGGAGGCTCTCTGCATCCGGTTGAGAAACGCCGCCATGGCATACGGCTCCGCCGCACGCGCGCGGCCGTCCTGCACCCGGTTGATGAGTACCAACCCTCCCACGTGCAGGCTGCGCACCCAGCGGAGATAATTCTGGTGGTCCTCCGAGCGTGGATTCGGCGCGTCTCCGTAAAACGGGACCATCACCAACTGCGCTGCCTCGTCGTGGAGGCTCATCGAGCGCATCCAGCCCTTCACGACCCGGTTGTGCGCCGCCGCGGGCGGCGGAGCCGGCTTGCCGGGAGGACGCGCCGCCGCCAGGGAGATCATAGCGGCGAGCAGAAGCAAGGCAAGCAGCGCTTTCGCGGGCGATTTCAAATACCTACTATACGGGATCGGGCGAAGGTTCAGCGCCCGCCCTGGCCACGGGCCTTCGGAGCCTGCGGCCGGTGCGATCGCGCCGGCTTCTTCGGAACGCCTCGCCGCAGCAGGCGACTGACGGACCGGAGGAGTTGCGGAACCTCGGTGGCGCTCTTGGCAATGACCACATCGGCGCCAGTGTTCTGTTCGGTCATTCCCAAAGCCTCGGCGTAACCGGAGATCAGGATGATGGGTATGGTTTCGGCGCGCTCGCGGATCCGCCTGATCAGCTCCAGGCCGTTCATCCGCGGCATCTTGTAGTCGGTGATGACGAGTTCGAACTTCTCCCGCGCGAAACGCTCGAACGCCTCCTGGCCTTCGAGCGCAGTGGTGATCCGGTGGCCGGCATCTTCCAGGACAGCTTTGCGGGCGATCAGCCCCAGCTTGTTGTCGTCGACCAGGAGAATGCGCACGGGCGCCGCGATCTCGGAAGACGTGCCTTTCATAAAGGAGATACGCGAAAGTAGCAGAGCGGCGAGCTCCGTGTCAACGCGTTTGTAACGATCTGAAAAAGTGCCACATCACCGGCTTGACTTTTTGGGCTGGCCGGGGAACCGAGTCCGCGCTCCGTTATTCCACTTCACGCGGCGCCGTATAGCCGGCTTTGGCGATGATCGTGTACTTGATGGGCTTGTTGTTCTCGACGATCCTCAGGGGTTCCCCGTTGGCGGGATTCACCAGTTCCACCTTGATCTTGCGAAAACCGCCGTCGCGCGCCTGATTGGAAGGATTGTACGCGATGCTGTACTGATTGCGAAGGGCCTGCGAAATCGCGTGAAAGATGCCGGGCAGCTCCCCCTCAAAACGCGGCAGGAATGCCTGGCCGCCGGTCTCGCGCGCGAACGTGTTGACCGCGTTGTCGGCCTGGAGCCAGTCCATTTGCGTCATGGAGCCGGCTTGTCCGGACGCTTCGGCCATGATGCGTATGGCCTGGCCGATCCCGATGGTGTAAACCGGCACGCCGGCGTTTTGAAGAGCCTTGCGCGTCTTGTCGTAGGTGAGTTTGCTGAACGTGTCGATACCGGAGGTGATGGCCACGATGGCCTTGCGGCCTTCGATCCCGCTCATCCGCTGCGCCGTGTCCGCCAGCGCATCGTACAGATTCGACTCCGAGAAGCCCGGGATCTGGAGGCGCCGCATGGCCTCCCGCGCCTCCCCCTTGTCCTGGGTGAAGTCGCACAGGATCTCCGAGCGCATGTCGTAGGCGATGATGGCGATGTAGTCTTCCTGTTTGAGCGATTCCAGGAACCCCCAGGAGGCCTGCAGCGTGTCGTACCAGGTGCGGGACCAGTAGGACTGCCAACGGTTGCTAAACTCGACCACCAGGGCCACCGTCATGGGAGCCTCGCCCATGCTGAAGTTGGTGACCTGCTGCGGCACGCTGTCTTCCAGGATCCTGAAGTTGCCGCGCGGAATGTTGGGGATGAAACGGCCCTTGTTGTCCAGCACGGCGACATCGACCGTCACGGCGGTGACGTTGCTCTTGAAGTTCGGGGTGCCTTCGGGCGGCGTGTCCTTCTTTTCGAACTTGGATGGAATCTTGGGGCCTTCCGCCGGCTCGGCCGGACTCGTACTGCCGCGCGGCCGGGCCACCGTGGCGCTGCCCTCGTTCTGGGGTCCCTGCTCCTGGCCGGCCAGCGTAGCCAACCCGGCGGCCAGACAGACCACCAGCGGAACGTAAACTGTGCGGGAAACTCTCATGAGACACCCCTAGCCCCGACTATAGCAAAATGCCGAAACCTCACCCTGAGTCTGACGCTCCGGGCCAGCCAGTCGTTACGCCCGCGTGGGCTGCCGTAGGGCAGGCGGTTCCGTCCGCCTGTCCGGGCTGCCGTGGGGCAGGCGGTTCCGCCTGCCTGTCCGGGCTGGCCAAACACCCTGCCTGTCCGGCCCGGCCAAACGCTCTCCTCCGCGATTCTCCGCCCGCGCGGGGGGCGTCAGTTCACCCAGCCGTCGCCACCCGGCCCGCGCTTGCGCAGGTAAACCTGAAACTTCCTGCGGGCGCGCTCCGTCCGCCAGTTTCGGAACTGGCGGCGCAGGGTCGCGAAGGGGCCGGGCAGGGTGACCTTGAGCCGCGTCTTCAAATAGATATACCCGACCACCATCCCGCCCAGATGGGCCACGTGGCTGACCCCGCTGCCTCCCTGCCACGACCCGAAGAAGGCAATCGCTCCGCAGATCATGGCGACATACTTGGCCTTCAGCGGGAAGATGAGCATGAAAAGGATGATCCGGTCGGGGTACATCACGCCGTAGGCCAGCAGCAGTCCCAGGACGGCGCCGGAAGCCCCCAGCGTAGCCATGTTCATGTCGATCGGCCGCAGCAGCGCCACCAGCACCACGCAAACGCCGGCCCCGACACCGCACAGGAAGTAGTACCGCAGGAAGCGCGCGGTGCCCCAAGCCCGCTCCAGGTCCATGCCGAATAGCCACAGGCATAGCATGTTGAACAGGACGTGGTACACGATGACGCTGTGCAGGAACATGTAGGTGACCAACTGCCAGATCCTGCCGTGCATCAGGACCTGGGCGGGCACCAGATAGAAGGGCTCGAATAGTACGGCCCCGAACCAGGCCTGGCCTATGAAGTCCACCACGTAGAGGGCCGCGTTGACGATCAGCAGCCACTTCACCGCCGGAGGGAGGTAGTAGGAAGGAGGCCCGGTGGATTTATACCCGCGCTGGGTGGGAGGCATGGCCCGTCAACGCCAGAATATCAGAAACGTCCGGCTGTTTTCGGACGCACGCCTGGGCTACACTGTAACAAGGCGTTGCCGAGCCGCGAACCCGCTGGCGCGGGTTTCCGCGGTCCGGAAGCCGAAAACGGACAGGACTCCGGCCCCAGGGTTGGATCAAGGCGGGCGGTATTGATTCGCTGCTTTCTGACAGTTCTCTTCCTTGCAACCTGGATCGTCTCGCCCGCCGCCAGCGGGCAGTCGCGGCCCGAAGCCACGGCGGCCGGGTCCGGCAACCAGGGGCAACTCGACGCGAGCGAATCCCTGTTTACCGTGATGGCGGCAATCAATGCCGCGGGCTACGACGCGGAGCTCGATTCCCCCTCGAACTCGCCTCTGCGGGAAGCGGTGCGGCGCGCCGTCGCCGCCAAGGCGCCGCCGAGCGTTGAAGAGCTCAGGCGCTTCTTTGCCGAGCACCGTCAGCCGGACGCGGCCGCGAACCTCAGCCAGTACATCTCGCTAGGGCTGTGCGTCGACGGACCGCCGGATTTCCGCTGGCGCTACAGGACGGGGGAACTTGCGCCGGACGTGGAATCCCTGGAGGGGTTTCCGGAACTGCTCGCGAGGTTCTATGGGGAAGCCGGCATCGCGGAGCTTTGGCGCCAGGCACAGCCGGCTTTCGAACAAGCGCTCGCGCGCTACCACGGCCCGGTCCTGAACGCCCTGACGCTGGTGGACGCCTATATGCGCGGTTCCACAGGGCGGACCCTCGGCGGCCGCTTCCAGATTTACGTGGACCTGCTCGCCGCTCCCAACCAGGTCCACACCCGCAGTTACCGGAACGAATACTTTGTCGTGGTGACGCCGGCGGCCGAACCGGACATCGACAGCGTGCGTCACGCCTATCTGCATTTCATGCTGGACCCGCTGCCGGTGAGGTACGCGCAGGAACTCGACAAGAAGAGGCCGATAATCGACTTCGCGCTCGGCGCGCCATTCCTCGAGGATTACTACAAGACCGACTTCCCGCGGCTCGCCACCGAGTGCCTCATCAAGGCTGTGGAGGCGCGCCTCGCTCCGGCATCCGCGCGGCAGGGAATGATCGCCCAGGCGCTCGGCCAGGGGTTCGTTCTGACGCCTGCGTTTGCCGACGGGCTCGTCGCATACGAGAAACAGGAGCAATCGCTGCGGTTCTACTATCCGGCCCTGGTGGCGGGTATCGACCTGAAGCGGGAAACGGTGCGGTTGGACAGGGTCCAGTTCGCCACCCAGCGCCCGGCCCCGAAGACCAGGATGATTGAACGGGCGGTAGTCGAACCTACGGGGCCGCGCAAGACGCTCGAAGAAGCCGAGAAACTCTATTTTGCCGAGCCCCCCGATCTCGAGAATGCCAAGGCCGGCTACCTCCAACTGTTGAAAGAGACCACGGACAAGCCGCTTCAGGCGAAGGCGTACTATGGACTGGCACGCGTCGCGCTTCGCCAGAACGATCCGGACGCTGCCGAGCAGTTGCTCGCAAAGACGCTGGAGTCGGAACCCGATCCGCAGACAAAAGCGTGGACCGCGGTGTACCTCGGGCGGCTGTCGGAGGCGGCCGGGGAGCGGGAGCGGGCCATCGAACGGTATCAGTTCGCGCTGGCGATCGAGGGAGCGCCCGAGAAGGCCCGGCAGGCCGCCCGCCAAGGCATCGAGAAGGTCTCCGGGAAGCATGAGTAGCGTTGGCACCGTTGCTGTCCGGCTGGCGGGCGGGTACGACCGCCGCGAGAACTACGCCATCGGGCGCGCGTAGCGTTGTACCGTTACTGTCCGGCTGGCTGGCGGGCGGGCCGGAAGAGATTCGTGAAGGAAGAGGAAGGAGTCATCGAATGAGGAATATATTCTTAACGAGTGCGCTGGCGCTGGCAGTGGCCGCGGGCGCGATGGCGGGCCAGCAGGCGGCCGCTCCCAAGGGACAGACGTCGGCCCAGCCGGCACAGAAACCGCGCGCCCCCAAGACCCAGGCGGAGGCGAAGGCTTTGCAGGCGCTTTTCCAGGCGACCACGCCGGATGCGCAGATCGCGGCCGCGGAGGACTTCATCGCCAAGTTTCCCAAGTCCGATTTCAAGGCGCTGGCCTTCCTGGGAGAGGCTCAGGGTTACCTGCAGAAGAAGGACACCGAGCAGGTGATCGTTTTCGGCGAGCAGGCTTTGGACGCGAACCCCGACGACGGCACAAAGATGCAGACGCTCATCCTGATGGCGCAGACCCTGGTGGCAAAGACGGGTGAATTCGATCTGGACAAGGAGGAGAAGCTGGCGAAGGTCGAAAAGTACACCAACGGAGTCAGCGACATGCTGAAGACCATGTCGAAGCCGAATCCCGCGCTGACGGACGAACAGTGGGATACGGCCAAGGCCGACATGACCTCCGACGTGCATGCGGTTCTGGCCATGGACCAGATGGTGCGGAAGAACTACGACCAGGCGATCGTCGAGTTCAAGACTGCCCTCGAAGCCACCAAGACTCCCGAGCCCGCCACCCAGGTGCGGTTGGCGGTCGCATATGAGAAGGCCGGGAAGTTCGACGAAGCCATTGCGGTCTGCACCCAGGTGATGGCGGTTCCCGACGTGCCTGTGGCGATCAGGCAGGTTGCGCAGGCCGAGCGGGCCCGCGCATTTCAGGCCAAGGGCGGCGCCAAGCCGGCCGCAGCCGCGACTCCGGCTCCGGCCGCGACCCCAAGCGCTCCCGCAGCCGCTCCGCAGCCCTGACCCGGCTGGCGATTCGATGCGCACGGATCTGGAGGCTTTCGAAACCGCGATCGGCCACGTGTTTCGCAACCGTGACTTCCTGATCCGTGCGCTCACCCATACCTCTCACGCCTACGAGAAGAGCCAGCCTCCGTCCCAGGACAACGAGCAACTGGAGTTCCTCGGCGACGCGATCCTGGGTTTTCTGGTCAGTGAATCGCTGGTCTCGCGCTATCCGGGGTACCACGAGGGGCGGCTCTCGATCCTGAAGAACTACCTGGTCAGCGCCTCGCACCTGCACGAGGTGGCGCAGAAGGTCGGGCTAGGCGAGTTCCTTCTGCTGGGCCGGGGCGAGGAACTCAGCGGGGGCCGGGTGAAGAAGGGCCTGCTGGCGGACGCCGTGGAGGCACTGATCGCGGCCATCCACCTGGACGCCGGAATCGACGAGGCGCGGCAGTTCGTGGTCCGGCACATTCTCGGGGCGGAGCAGGAACTCGGGGAGAGCATCGACTCTCCGTTCACCAATTTCAAGGGCGCGTTGCAGGAAATCGCGCGCTCCCTGAATCTGCCTTCGCCTCGCTACACGGTGGTGCAGGAACTGGGGCCGGCGCACGCGCGCCGGTTTACGGTCGAGGTCGCAATCGGGAGCGACCTGGCCGCCCAGGCCGACGGCGACTCCAAGAAGAGCGCCGGGCAGACAGCGGCTCAGATGGTTTTCAGACGGCTGATGGAGCACGCAGAGTAGCACAGGGTGCAAGGCAAAGTTCAGGAACTCTACAACCAACGCGCCTCGCAGGAATGGCGCTACCGCCTGTGGCGGCTGATCCAGCCCCCGCAGCCATTTTTCGCCAATCCGCGCGAACCCCGCGACTTCCCCCTGGGGCGGTGGAATCTCTACATCGGAGGGGCCGGATGCCGCACGGACGGGTACGTGAATCTCGACCTCTCCCCGGGGCCGGGCGTCACCGTGGCGGCGAATGCCGAGCACTTGCCGTTTCGGCCGGACCTGTTTGCGCGGGTGGAGTGCGACGCGGTGCTCGAACATGTTTGCTGGCCCGATCTGGTGATGCGCGAAATCGAGCGCGTGCTGGCGCCCGGCGGCTACGCCCACATCGTCACGCCCTTCTGCCACCCTTTCCACGCCTACCCCGCGGATTACCGCCGGTTCACGCTGGACGGCCTGAAGCTGATGGCGGGCCGGCTGGAGGTGGTGGACGAGGGTTGGCGGACCGGACCGACCGCCACCATCCTTCTCTTCCTGATCGAATACTTCAAACTCTGGTTTCCCTGGCGCCTCTGGCGCGCCGGCGTCCACTTCCTGCTGGGCTGGCTTTTCGCCCCGGTGCGCTATCTGGATCTTTTTCTGATGCGAACGCCGCGGGCGGGGCAGATCGGCAATACCTGCTATCTGTGGCTCCGCAAACCGGAACGCCCACGCGTCTGACTGGCTGGACGCCGCTCGTGGGGCGCGCCGTTTGGCCTGTCACGAAAGGCGTCGCCTGCCCCTGCCGCTGGGGACTCCTCCGCCGTCCCGGCCCGGCCAGTGAGCACGCGGCCGGACCCCTCTGCTAGACTCGGCATCAAATGACCTACGTGGCTCTCGTGGCGATAGGACTGGTGGCCGGCGTTTTCGCCGGCATGTTCGGCATTGGGGGCGGGCTCATCATCGTACCGGCCCTGATCTTCGTGCTCAAGCTGAGCGAGGTGGAGGCGATCGCAACCAGCCTGGCGGCGCTGATCCCTCCGGTTGGCCTGTTGGGCGCGGCGGAGTATTACACGAAGGGGTACATTCACATCCGGTACGCCGCCCTCATTGCGCTGGGACTGTTCATCGGCGCCTTTTTCGGCGCACGCATCATGGTCGGTCTCCCTCCGCAAGTCATTCGGCGGCTCTACGCGGGGTTCCTGCTCGTGATCGCGGCGCGGATGCTGGTGGCCGGGAAATAGAGCGGCCCGTACCAGTTCCCCAGCGCGTCTGCGATCCAGGCGATCCGGCCGTGTCCGTGACGCCCGAAGGGCACCGAAAGCCCCGTGCTGCTGGTGATGCCCGCCGCCGTGACCGTCAGCG
>Ga0182021_10003152_pt1 | contig 19395 bp, 19 predicted proteins | sample 612E3MmetaG_FD_120493 | JGI IMG/M metagenome (GOLD analysis project Ga0182021, IMG submission 120493) | Permafrost microbial communities from Stordalen Mire, Sweden - 612E3M metaG (Illumina Assembly) | ecosystem: Environmental > Terrestrial > Soil > Wetlands > Permafrost | place: Sweden... | reverse complement strand
GGAGGGCTTCCGCACGCTGCGACGGTCGCTCTCGAGCCCGACGCCATTGCCGTTGTGTCGCGACTGCTTCATGCGCGGGTGGCGTGGCATCGGCCCGGTCACTCGGGCGCGGATCGCATCGCGTCGCCTGCGAGGAGCCTTGTCGTCAGATTGCAGCCAACGCAGGCCAGGAGGGCTCGATCATCGTGCAGCGGATCAAGGAAGGGAAGGGCGCTTTCGGTTACAACGCCCAGACCGACACCTTCGAGGATCTCATCGAGGCCGGTGTTATCGATCCCACCAAGGTCGTGCGCTCGGCATTGCAGAATGCCGCGTCCGTGGCCGCCAGGCGCGGGTTTGTCGTCCTTGGGCGCCTCGACGATCAAGGCCTGCGTGGTGATGAGCAGGCCGGCGACCGAGGCGGCGTTCTGCAGGGCCGAGCGCACGACCTTGGTGGGATCGATGACCCCGGCTTCGACCAGATCCTCGAACACGTCGGTCTGGGCGTTGTAGCCGAAGGCCCCCTTCCCTTCCTTGATCCGCTGCACGATGATCGAGCCTTCCTGGCCCGCGTTGGCCGCGATCTGTCGACAGGGCTCCTCGCAGGCGCGCGTGACGATGGCCACGCCGACCGCTTGCTCCTCGCCCAGCTTGTCCGGCTTCTCCATGGCGGCCACCGCGCGAATCAGCGCCACGCCGCCACCCGCCACGATGCCCTCCTCGACCGCGGCGCGCGTTGCGTGCAAGGCGTCCTCGACCCGCGCCTTCTTCTCCTTCATTTCGGTCTCGGTGGCCGCGCCCACCTTGATGACCGCGACGCCGCCCACCAGCTTGGCCAGCCGCTCTTGCAGCTTCTCCCGATCGTAGTCGGAGGTGGTTTCCTCGATCTGGGCCCGGATCTGCTTCACCCGGCCCTCGATGTCGGCGCGCTTGCCGGCGCCGTCCACGATGGTGGTGTTGTCTTTGTCGATGCTGACCCGCTTGGCTCGACCCATGTCCTTGATGCCGATGCTCTCCAGTTTCAGGCCCAGGTCCTCGGTGATGGCCTGGCCGCCGGTGAGCACCGCGATGTCCTTGAGCATTTCCTTGCGCCGATCGCCGAACCCGGGCGCCTTGACCGCGCACACCTGCAGGGTGCCGCGCAGCTTGTTGACCACCAGGGTGGCCAGTGCCTCGCCCTCGACATCCTCGGCGATGATGAGCAGCGGCTTGCTCGCGCGCGCCACCTGCTCGAGCAGCGGGAGCAGCTCCTTCATGTTGGACAGCTTCTTCTCGTGAATCAGGATGAACGGGTCATCCATCTTCACTTCCATGCGCTCGGCGTCGGTGACGAAGTAGGGCGACAGGTAGCCACGGTCGAACTGCATGCCCTCCACCACGTCGAGGGTGGTCTCCATCGACTTGGCTTCCTCGATGGTGATCACGCCTTCCTTGCCCACCTTCTCCATGGCCTCGGCCAGCAGCTTGCCGATGGCCTCGTCTCCGTTGGCGCTGATGGTACCCACCTGGGCGATGTCCTTGTGGCCCTTGGTGGCCTTGGACGCCTTCTTGAGCGCGTCGATGATCTTCTCGACCGCGCGGTCGATGCCCCGCTTGAGCTCCATCGGGCTGTGGCCAGCGGCCACCATCTTGGCGCCCTCGCGGAAGATGGCCTGGGCCAGCACGGTGGCGGTGGTGGTGCCGTCGCCGGCCACGTCAGAGGTTTTTGACGCCACCTCGCGCACCATCTGGGCGCCCAGGTTCTGGAACTTGTCTTCCAGCTCGATCTCCTTGGCCACGGTCACGCCATCCTTGGTGATGGTGGGTGAGCCCCAGGACTTCTCGATGACTACGTTGCGGCCGCGCGGACCCAGCGTCGCCTTCACGGCATCCGCCAGTATGTTCACGCCGGCCAGAATCTGCGTACGGCCCTTCTCGTCGAAGAGGATCTCCTTCGCCGCCATTGGGTATTCTCCTTTTCCTTGCTTTCGGTTTCAGTTACTTCTCGATGATGCCGAGCACTTCATCCTCACGCAGGATGATGTGCTCGACGCCTTCGAGCTTGATCTCGTTGCCGCTGTATTTGCCGAACAACACGCGGTCGCCCTTCTTCACATCGAGTGGACGAACCACGCCCTTGTCATTGGCCTTGCCGGGTCCCACGGCCACCACCTCGCCCTCGGCGGGCTTTTCCTTGGCCGAGTCGGGAATGATGATCCCGCCCTTGGTCTTCTCTTCTTCGGCCACGCGGCGAACCACGATACGGTCTTGTACTGGGCGAATTTTCATCGTCTCTTGCCTCCGGTGCTGGTTAGCAGTCACCCCTCGCGACTGCCAGGCCGCAAACATATGCACAAGCGCACGAGAGTCAACGGCCGAGGACGAAAAAAACTCGATCCACGTCGCTCGCCGGGTCAGCGGCTATCGGCTAACTGCGCGATTTTATTCGAAGTCCCAGCCTACCCGAGCCGGAGGTTGTCGATGAGGCGGGTTCCGCCCACGAAGGCGGCCACCAGCATCACGGCGGGGCGGTCGATGATGTCGAGCGGCTTGAGATCGTCGGTCGCACGGACTTCGAGATAGTCGATGCGGTCCACCCGACCCGCGATCTCGGCTGCGGCGACTTCCAGCAGGACCGATACGCGACGTTCCCCCTTTTCGACCAAGGCGTTGGCAGCCGACAAGCCTGAAAAGAGCGCCCTTGCCCGCATCCGGTCAGACGCCGAAAGGTAGGCATTGCGCGAGGACATGGCCAGTCCGTCCGGCTCGCGCACCGTGGGCAGCCCGACCACTTCGACCGGCAGGTTCAAATCCGCGACCAAGCGCCGGATGACCGCGAGCTGCTGGAAGTCCTTCTCGCCGAAGAACGCAAGCTGCGGCCGCACCACATTGAACAGCTTGCACACCACGGTGGCCACGCCCACGAAGTGACCGGGTCGGCGCTCGCCGCACAAGCCCTGCGACACCTCGCGCACCTCGATGGCGGTCTGGAAGCCCGGGCCGTAAATGCTGGCCGCCTCGGGCACGAAGGCCATGTCGCAGCCCACGCTGGCAGCCTTGGCGAGATCGCCAGGCAGATCGCGCGGGTACCTGGCCAAATCTTCCTGGGGGCCGAACTGCATGGGATTGACGAAGATGGACAGCACGAGCTTCTGGGCGCGGCGCCGGCCCTCGGCCAGCAGCGACAGGTGCCCGGCATGCAGCGCGCCCATGGTGGGCACTAGGGCGATGCGCTCGCCCTGTCTGCGCGCCGCCTCGGACCAGGCGCTCATGGCAGCCGGATCCGCGAGCGCGGGAACCTCGCTCACGAGAAAGACTCTTTCTTCGACGGGAAACGTCCGGCGCGCACGTCGGCGGCGAAATCGGCGAAGGCCTTCTGTGTGGTGCGCCCCACCTCGGCGTAGCGGCGGGCGAAGCGCGGCGACCAGTCGGGATCCAGGCCGAGCAGGTCGTGCATCACCAGTACCTGGCCGTCACAGGAGGGGCCAGCGCCGATGCCGATGGTGGGCACGGGCACGGCCGCCGTGATCTCCGCGGCCAGGGCAGCCGGGATGCTCTCCAGCACCATGGCATAGGCACCCGCGTCGGCCAGGGCGTACGCGCCTGCCACGATGGTGCGCGCCTGCGCCTCGGAGCGGCCCTGCAGCTTGAAGCCGCCGAACTTGTGCACCGATTGCGGCGTCATGCCCACATGCCCCATGACTGGGATGCCGGCGGAAAACAGCCGGCGGACCAGTTCGGCCACTTCCTCGCCGCCTTCCAGCTTCACCGCCTCGGCGCCGCCTTCTTTCAGCAGGCGGCCGGCCGAGCGCATGCCGTCCTCGACGCTCGCCTGGTAGCTCATGAACGGCATGTCGACCACCACCTGGGCTGACGCCACGCCCCGGGCCACGGCGCGACCGTGATACACCATCTCGTCGAGCGTGACCGGCAAGGTGCTGGCCTGACCTTGCACCACCATGCCCAGGCTGTCGCCCACCAGAACGATGTCCACGCCCGCGCGATCAGCCAGACGGGCAAAGGCCACGTCGTAGGCCGTCACGGCGACGATCTTGTCGCCCTGGCTCTTGCGCTCGCGCAGTGAAACCGCGGTGATCTTCTTTCCTTGCGCCGCCATTTGAACCTACTTTTCCACGACTCGGCCGTACTTGCACGGCCTACCGCCGACTCCAATGGTTCACCCCCGCGCGGGTGTGCGAAATCACTTCCAGCAACGCCGCGCGGTCCTCCGGGTTGCCCACGAAGTCGATCTCCGAGGCATCCACGATGAGCAACGGGCCATCGTTGTAGGCGAAGAAGAACTCGGAGTAGGCCCTGGCAACCTCGCGCACATAATCCCAGCGCATGGTTTTCTCCTCGGACCTTCCGCGTTTCTCGACCCGCGCCATCAGCACCTCGGCGCCTGCCTGCAGGTACACCACCAGATCGGGTGTCACCACACGCGGCCGCAATGCCTGGTACACGCGGTCGTACAGCGCCAGTTCGTCGGCCGAGAGGGTCAGGGTGGCGAAGAGGCGATCCTTTGCAAATAGATAGTCCGCCACCAGGCCACCTCGTTCGAACAGGTGGCCCTGGGCCAGGTCGGACTGCTGTCCGTAGCGCTGCAGGAGGAAGAAGAGCTGCGTCGACAGGGCGTAGCGCCGCGGGTCGCGGTAGAAGGAAGCCAGGAAGGGATTGCCGCCCGGGTCTTCGCTCACCAGGCGCGCGCCCAGGCTTTGGGCCAGGATCTCGGCCAGGCTGCTCTTGCCCACGCCGATGGGGCCTTCCACCGCGATGTAGCGTGGCCGGTTCTGTTGCTTCGTGGTCACGGGTCGGCGTCCTGACTCCTTATCGCTAGCACGATTTCCAACCGAGCCGAAGTAACTGACCGGCGGGTCGGCCGCACCACCCGGAGCCCGGCCTTCACCCGTCGACAAACGCAGGCCTCGAAGCCCCGCCAGGCAGGGGAGACCCCAAAACCCACCTCCGAACCCAGCTTGACCACCACCTGACGCGAGACGCCCCGGGCATCGATTTCGATCGACAGGGAAATGCGAAGCGTGTCGGGCGCCGAGTCGGGGACTGCGTCCATGCAGGGCTCGAGCAGACGCGGACGGCTGCGCCAGGCCGCATCGATCAAGGGAGCTGGTAATGGCCCATCGGCCCGCACCGTCGCAGTGGCCACCACACGAGCGCGGCGAGGCGGACGCGGCGGCTCCTCCGCGCCCGCTGCTGCTAGCCCGAGCAGGTGGTTCTCGGCCTGTTTCCGGTAGCGGCCATCGGGCTCGGCCGCCAGGAAGCGCTGGAAGGCCTGCATCGCCTCGCTGCCCTTGCCCGAAACCGACAGCGCCAGCCCGCGGTAGTAGTGGACATTGGCCGCGGGCACCAGGGCCGCACCCGAATAGGGATCCGCGGCGGCGTCGAGCAATGCGAGAACAGGGTCGTAGGCGAGTGCCTGCCAAACGGTGTGTCGAGCTTCCGCGTCGCGGGCCGCGCGGTCTTGCGCGACAGCCAGGCCATAGAAGGCAAGCGCGCGCTTGCTGTCCCGCTCGGGACCGCCTGGTTCTTGGTCGAAGAGATCGATGGCCTTGCCGAAGCGTGCCTCGGCCTCGTCCAGCCGACCCAGGGCCATGTGCAATTCTGCCGCCCTGGTGTGCACCGTGGGCAAGGTACGGGGATCCGCGATCTCCAGATGGCGATCGTACTCGCGCAGGGCCTCGACGAACTGGCCCGCGTGAGCCTGCGCAGCCGCCAGGGCCAGGCTGCAGGGAAAGACCTGGTTCGGCCCATGCGCCAAAGCGCAGGCGCGCTCGATGGTGGGCACGGCCTCGGCTGCGCGGTCGGTACGAACCAAAACGTCGCCCAACGCGACCAGTGCGGAAACCTCGTGGGGCTGCTGCGCGAGTGCTTGTCGGAGCCAGATCTCTGCCTTGCGCAAGGCCTGCATTTCTGCGGCGGGATTTCCGACTGGCGCGGCTGCAAGCGCAACCCGCGCCCTGGCCACCAACGCGCCTGCCGGTTCAGGTCGCGCAGCCGGCAGGTTGCTAGCGTCCGCAACCGGCTCCGCGGCGGCGGCGGCGCGAAGACCTGCGGCCGCAACCGCCATGACCAGCAAGACCGCGCAGCGATGCATGCGAGGGTCAGTGTAGCAGAGCCGACCGCCGGGGCCGGGATACACGCTTGCGTCCGCAGGCTTCCTCTATGATCCTTGTCCACTGAAATGAAACATCCAACCCCCAAGTACGACCTCAAACAGATCGCCCACGACGCCATGACGGCCCGAGGTTTCGAAGCCGATTTCCCTCCGGCGGCGCTTGAGCAAGCCGCCGCGATTCGCGAGCCGGTCAAGCAGCCCTCCGACGGCCTCGTCGACCTGACCCACCTTGCCTGGTGTTCGATCGACAACGACGATTCGCGGGATCTTGACCAGGTCTCGGTTTCGGAAACCCTGTCCGGCGGCTTGGTGAAGGTGCTCGTGGGGGTGGCCGATGTGGATGCCTTGCTGCCCAGAGATTCGCCGCTCGACCTGCACGCGCGCCGAAACACCACCTCCGTCTACACCGGCGTCCGCACCTTCCCCATGCTTCCCGAACGGCTCTCGTGTGATCTGACCTCGTTGAACGAAGGCCAGGACCGCATCGCCTTCGTGTTCGAGTTTGCGGTAGGCCTCGACGGCCGCGTGGGGGATTCGCGCGTCTACCGGGCCTGGGTTCGAAACCAGGCCCGACTTACCTACAACGCCGTGGCGGCATGGCTGGAGGACAACGGTCCTTTGCCGGCAGCCGCTGCGAAGGTGCCTGGGTTGGACGCCCAGCTTCGCGCGCAGGACACCGTTGCCCAGAGCCTGCGTCGGGCGCGCCACGAACAGGGCGCACTGGACCTGGAAACACTCCGGCCCCGGCCGGTCACCGAGAATGAGGTTGTGGTGGACATGGTGACGGAAAGGCAGAACCGGGCGCAGGAGCTCATCGAGGATCTCATGGTGGCCGCCAACGGCGTCACGACACGGTATTTGGCCGGCAAGGGTTTCCCCACCTTCCGGCGTGTCGTGCGTTCGCCGGAGCGCTGGCAACGGATCGTGGCCACAGCGGCGGCCCTGGGATGGAAACTGCCGGATGACCCCGATTCGAAGGCGCTCAACGAGTTCCTCTCTGACCGCAAGGTCAAGGATCCCTTGCGATTTCCCGACCTGTCGCTGACGGTCGTGAAACTCATGGGTCGGGGCGAGTACGTGCTGGAAATGCCGGGCCAAACGCCGCTCGGGCATTTCGGCCTGGCCGTGCGGGACTACAGCCATTCCACGGCCCCCAACCGGCGCTATCCCGACCTGGTCACCCACCGGCTGCTCAAGGCTGCCTTGTCCGGCGCGGCCGTGCACGGTCTCGGCGACCTCGAGGCCCTGGCGGCCCACTGCACGGAGTGCGAGAACGAAGCAGACAAAGTCGAACGCCAGGTGCGAAAATCCGCGGGCGCGGCCCTGCTTTCAGACCGCATCGGGCAGACCTTCGACGCCATCGTCACCGGCGCCTCGGACAAGGGCACCTGGGTCCGCCTGTTCCGTCCGGCCGTGGAAGGCAAAGTAGTGCGGGGGCAAAAGGGACTCGACGTTGGCGACCGCTGTCGGGTCAAGCTGCTCGAGGTCAGCGTGCCCAACGGCTGGATCGACTTCGCGACTGTCAACCAGTCATGAAGCGATAAGTGGCATCCTGTCGCGCCCGCGAGCGCGCGGATCTTCCCTACTTCGGCTTCTTGCGCAGCAGCACCAACCTGGAAGCCGCGCGCCGGACCACCTCCTCGTACTCGCCGCTGGCCATGGCGCGCCTGGCACTGTCCGCACCGAATCCTCCGCTGTCCTCGGCGTACAGGATGTAGTCGGCCCCGTCGTGGCTGTCGCGCAGATCGAAGCACTTCAACCGCGACGACACATGCGGATGCTCCTGTTCGCTGACCGCCAAGGCAGCGTACTTGGGCACCATGGCGGCCAGCTCGCGCAGGTCCCGCCGCTTCTGTCGCTCCGCTGCCGTGACCGGTCTGAACTCTCCGATGTTGGCGAAGCCCCCCTTGAACTTGCTGCTGGGAGGCACGGCTCCCCAGACGTTGGTCGCGAGCAAAGTGGCGACGGCCATCGCACACACGGCTCCCCATTGCTGGATGCGCGCCGCCTTGCCCTGCCCCATCAGGGCCAGCGCCAGGGCCGCGGCCAGGAAGAGGAAAGGAATGTTGTAGCAAACGTACTGAAAGCTGATCTCGACGGTGGGGCCGTAGGCCGTGGTCAGCAAGGTGAACATGGCGCCTGGCAAAAGGCTCATCCATAGCAGGCGACGGCGCAGGGGCAAGAAGGCCAGCGGCGCGACGGTTTGCAGGAAGAAGGTCATCTTCTCGGTCGTGATCAGCGTCTTGAATACGTAGGCTGGATTCGTGATGAGAGTCTTGACCACGCCGCCATACGAATTCTCGCCCACTGGGTAGAGATCCTTGTAGAGGTCGCTGAACCACCACTGCCCGAAGCGCGGCATGAGGACGAACTTGATGAGGACGAAGTAGGCGGCCGATACAGCGCAGAGAAGCGCGCCCGCCCTCGGCCTCTGTCCGGCCAAGATCAGGTAGGCCCCGACCACGACGAACCCGACCGGGATGTCTTCCCGGCAGCCGATGGCCAGCGCGAAGAACACCGAAAACAGAGCCAAACGCCGCAAATCCAGGAAGTCCAGTGCCCAGAGGGTGAAGGCCGCACCGAAGGGCTGAAAGTGAACGTCGTAGAAATTCGCCTGGTGCATCGGCGCATAGAACAGATAGGCGAAGGCGAGCAGCAAGGCCATGGAGCGCGGGATGCGCCGGGCGGCAAATCGATAGACAGGTATCGCGCCGCTGGCCAGCGCCACCGCCTGCAAGACGAGCAAGGTTTCCGAGTTCTGGTAAAGGGCATAGAAGGGCAACAACGCGTACATGGTGAACTCGGCGTGGGTGCTCAACATCGACCAGTTCGCCGCCTGGCGAAAAATCGCCGTGCAACGAAAGGGATGCCCGTGCAAGGCGTTGTAGAACATGTTGTTGTACGCCCCGAGATCGAACGCCATCGTCCCGAAGTGACGGTGGTTGATGATCGTGTAGGTGCTCATCCAGATCGCGTAGCCAACCGCTCCCAGCAGCACCAGGATGAGCTCGGTCGACAGAGGAAGCCGGACCCGATCCAGAAGCCGGGACCAGGCCGCAGCCGCCGCGCACATCCAGCGTGCGACCCTAAGCCGCGCAGCCGAGATCTCAGAAATGGCCGTGCGAAAGCACAACTCCGCCACGACAGCGACCACGGCGATCGCCGCGATCCGGGGAAAGGCATCCCATTCGCCAACCCTCAACAAGGGATAGGCGAAGCCGGGCAAGATGGCCGGCATGAGGAGCCGGGACGTGCGCATCACCCGCGCGGTCCGCGCCTTGGCCCGGCCCCAGGGCCACAGGGCCAGCACCAGCAAGAACCCCGCCCCGGTGCCCTCGACGATCCAAGCCAGCATGCGGTTGCGCAAGGGCGTAGGAGCGGTGTTCGCCCCCACGAAGCCGACAATCCACTTGCTCCCGAACAACTGCACGACGAAGGCGGCCAGGGAAAAGCCGCACAGGCAGAGCACGAAGGTCGCACGCGCCAGGACCCCTAACTCCCGCGGCCCCATGTCCAGAAAAGGACGGCGCCGCGGCACCGTCGCCCCGGCGTCCGAATCTGCCAGCGCACCTGCTTCTTCGACGGATAGAAACTCGATGTCTGAAACTTCGAGCTCGCGATCAGAATCGTCACGGCCGACCGTGACGGGTGCTGTGCCCTGGGGCGGTGCGTCTTGTTGGCGCATTCAAATGACCGGCGATGCCTCCGTCGGAGCCTGCTCTGCAACCGTCATTGGAGCAAGATCCGCGTGCCGTCGAAATCGAAACGAAAGCGCAACTCCTCGAGCCCCGCCTCGGCCATGGCCCGCCCCAGCCTTCGGCGATTCTCCGCGTAGAACATCAGAAATCCACCGCCCCCGGCCCCAACGAGTTTCCCGCCGATCGCGCCGTTGGCCCGAGCCAGCGCGTACCACGCGTCGATCTTGGGGTTCGACATGGCGTCCGATCGGCGCTTCTTGACCTCCCAGTGCTCGTGAAAGATCTCGCCGAGTTCCGCACACCGACCCGCTTCCAGCGCACGCTGGCTGCGCAGCCCGAGCTCCTTGACGAAGTGCAGGTTTTCGATCACCGCCGCCTCGTCCTTGCGCGTGCGCGCGTCCTGATCCTGCAGGATGGCGCTGGCACTTCGATCGAACCCGGTAAAGAAGAGCACCAGGTTGTCCTCGAGATCGAAGAGTGTCTGGGGACTCAACTTGAGAGGAGTCACCTCCACCTCGTCGTTGGGTTGGAATTGGAAGCAAGTGATGCCCCCGTAGGCCGAGATGTACTGGTCTTGCTTGCCCACGGGTGACGCCAGGCGATCGATCTCGATCTCGCAGGCCAGACGCGCAATCTCGCCAGTCTCCAGCGGCTTCTTCTCGAACGCACTCAAGGCTTTCACCAGCGCGGCGGTGAACGCCCCCGAGGAACCCAATCCCGTACCCGAAGGGATGTCGGCCAGCGTGGTGATCTCGATCTGCCACGGCTCCGGGGCCATTGTGCGCAAGGTCTCGCGCATGATGGGGTGTTGCACCTCATCCACGCGATCGACGTGTTCCAGATGTGAGTACTTCAGGAAGATCCCGGGCGTGAACGGGCGGATCACGGAAACGTAGACGTACTTGTCGATGGCGGCGGAGATGAGAGCGCCGCCGTGGTTCCGGTAGTAGGAAGGCAGGTCCGTGCCCCCGCCTCCCAGGGTGATGCGCAAAGGGCTTCTGACGATGATCATGACTGGGACACCTCGTAGATTCGCTCTACCACCCGCAGCGCGGCCATGGCATCCGAAAGCCCCGGTGCGGGCTGCCGCCCCAAGACCACGTCTTGGTAGAAATCCGCCACCTCGGCTGCCCAGGAATCGTCACCGCGCGGATAGTCCCAGGAGGCCGTGTCGGGCGGCCCCATCTCCGGCAGCATGCGGTAGTGGGTGAGACGCTCCACCCCGTAGCTGCCCCCCAGCCCCTGCACGTCCAGCTTCCCGTCCCGCCCGAACACCTCGAACGAAAACAGATTCTTCCACTCGCTGCAACTGCAGTGCATGAAGGCCACCTTCTTCTCTGCGGTTCGCAGCAGCAGGAACGCATTGTCCTCCACCGGCATGTCCCAGAACCAGCGGCCCGCCAGCCCGTCGACCTGGACGAACTCCCCGGCAAACCACCGGGCCAGATCGATGAGGTGCATGCCCTGATCGATCAGCTCGCCACCGCCCGACACCTCGGGACGCGCCCGCCACTCCTTGTCGTAGCCCACCCGGCCGCCGTGCCCGTAGCGCGCCCGCAAGTACATCAGGGGCCCCACGGCTCCGGCGGCGAACATCTCGTGGGCCTTGCGCAGGGCCGGATGGTAGCGATGGTTGAACCCCACCCGCACCAGCACGCCCCGCGCGCGCGCCGCTTCGGCCACGGCAGCAAGCTCGCTCGCCCGCCGCGCGGCCGGCTTTTCGACCAGAACATGCTTGCCCGCCTCGACCGCGGCCAAGGTCACGGGCGCCAGCCAGTCGTGGGTGGTCGCCACCACCACCATCTGCACCTCGGGCCGCTTGACCATCTCGCGCCAGTCTGCCACCGCCTGCCCACCATGTGCGGCCGCCAGCGCCTGCGCACGCTCGAAAACCGCGTCCGCGCACAAAACCAATTTCCCTGCGCCCAGGGCCTGTGCGCGCTTGCGCCCGATCAGCCCGCAGCCCACGATCCCCACGTTCATCATGCGGCCCGTTCCCTGCGGGTTCGCAGCCCGCCCCTGCCGCCGCTGACCATGAACTGTCTCTCACGCGCGTGCACGGCTACCTCCGATCCAGGACCCATGGGTTGTTCTGCAGGAACTGCAGGGTGCGTTCAATGCCTTGCTTGATGGTGAGCTTGGGCGCCCAGCCTAGCTTCCGGATCTTGGCGCAGTCGAGAAAGATGAACGGGCTGTCGCCAATCCATCCACGCTCGCCCCCTGCGTAGGTCAACCCGGGACGCAGCCCCAGATGGCCGGTGATCCAGCCGATGGAGTCGTTGACCTTGCAAAATTCATCGGTGCCGAGATTGAACACATCGACCGGGCCGCTCGCCTTGTCCATGGCCAGGAGCATGGCGTCCAGGCAGTCCTGTACGTAGAGATAGGACTTGCGCTGTTGACCATTGCCCAGCACGTGCAACTGACCGGGGTGCTCGACCAGTTGCTTGTAGAAGTCGAAGACATGTCCGTGCGAGTAGCGTTCGCCCAGGATCGACACGAACCGGAAGATGCACCCACGCATTCCGAATCCGGCGCAGTAGGCGGCAATCAAGGCCTCTCCCGCGGCCTTAGACGCGCCATAGAGCGACGTCTGCAAGGGAAAGGGCGCATCCTCGGGCGTGGGAAAGACTTGTGGCTCCCCGTAGACCGAGCCGGTCGACGAAAAGGCTATGCGCTTCACGCCCCCCTGCCGCATGGCCTCGAGCACGTTCCAGGTCGCGATGGTGTTCTGCTCGAGATCCTTGCGCGGGTGCTCGGTTCCGAAGCGCACGTCGGCGTTGGCCGCCAGATGCATCACCACATCCGCGCCCACCACGGCCGCGGTCAGAGTTTCCAGGTCAAGCACATCCCCGCGCAACAAGCGGAAGCGCTTGTGGTCGAGAGCCTGCGACAAAAATTCCATCCGTCCGGTCGCGAAGTTGTCATAGCCGACCACCTGGTGGCCGTCAGCAAGCAGTCGGTCCGCAAGGCTGCTGCCCACGAATCCCGCGCAGCCCGTGACAACGTACTTCATCAGAAGTCTCTGCCATCCTCCGGAAGGGCCGCGTGGGGCCCTCGCGGTCGTTCCGTTCCAGTCTCGGACAATCTCTGCACCGGCTCGGACAACCCGAGTGATTCCTCGACGATAAACTTGGGCCGCCGCTTGGCCTCGTCATAGATGCGGCCGATGTACGCACCCAGCACTCCCATGCTCATCAGCTGAATGCCGCCCAGAAACAGCATCAGAATACAGGTCGTCGCCAGACCCTGGGCGAACATGTAGAGCCCCTTGGCCTTCAAGTAGGCCACCACCGGCACAGCCAGCAGGGCCAGGAGCGACATGGCCAAGCCTGCCACGACCATCAGGCTGAGCAACGCATCCGAGAAGGCGATGATGCCGTTGAACCCGATGCGCAGACTGCCGGTTAGGCGATTGTACTTGCCCTGCCCGGCTGCGCGCGCATCTCGATCGAATGGGAGCAGAATCGACTTGAACCCCACGACACTGGTCAGGCCGCGCAGAAAGCCATGGCTTTCCTTGAGCCTGACGATCTCCTCGACCACACGCCGGTCCATCAGGCGAAAATCCCCGGTGTTGCGCGGGATGGGCACGGTTGCAATGCGATTGATCGCCCAGTAGCCGGCGTACGAGATGATGCGCTTGAGAAGCGTCTCACCTTGGCGCGACCGGCGTTGCGGAACCACGACCTTGTAGCCTTCACGCCACAGCCGCACCATTTCCGCGATGAGCCGCGGGGGATCCTGCAGGTCGCAGTCGATGACGACCGCGGCCTGCCCGCTGGAGTACGCCAGGCCGCCCAGGGTGGCTGCGGGCTGGCCAAAGCGGCGCGAAAACAGCAGCAATTTGATCCTCGGATCGCGCGCGTGCTCCTGCCGTATCAGGTCGATGGTGCCGTCGCCACAGGGATCCGCCGCGAAGATGATTTCATAGTCCTGCGTCACGGGCTGCAGGGCCGCACGAATTCCTTCCAAAAATCGCGGCAGGGTTTGCTCCTCGTTGTAGACGGGCACCACGATCGAAAGCAGGCAGGGCATGGAGATCTCAGGTGGGAAGGTCAGGCCCGGATCATAGGGAGGTCGCGCTCCGCCGGTCAACCGCTGAATGCGTGTCGACCACCGCCACGTCGGTGACGCTGCCGCCCGTCATGTCCGGCGCTGGTGAGCCGGCCCGGGGGCTGGCCGCGGGCGACCGCCCGGGCCGGCCGGGCGGCGGCTGCAAGAACCTCGCGGATCTCGCGCACAGCCGGCCTGTTCAGTTGTGAAGACACGCCAGCCGGTCTTCGAGTAGTCTGTTGCACATGACCAAGCACAACACCTACTTCGAGGGCAAGGTTCAAAGTCTCGGCTTCGAGCGCAACGGACGTCGCGCCACCGCGGGCGTCGTACAGCCAGGGGAGTTTCACTTCGACACCGGCGGCGCTGAACGGATGACGGTCGTCAGTGGAGAGCTCGCCGCGCGCCTGCCCGGCGGCGAATGGAAGCACTACCCGGTGGGCACGGCCTTCGAGATTCCCGCGAAGACTGGATTCGACATTCGCGCTGACCAGCCGGCCGCGTACGTGTGCGAGTTCATCTAGTTCGGCCGGTCATCTCTCTCCCCAAGGCAAGCCGCGGTCCTTGGGCACAATCCGCCGCAGGGTGTAGATGTCGCTGTTCATCTCGTCTCTGTGACTGGTCAACGTCTCCCAGGGATCCCAGATAGCACTGAGAAGCTTGCCGGTAATGCCGTCGCTGGCGGCGGAAGCCAGGAAGACCGCCAGCGCAGCGCTGCGCTCAACCGGCGCGCCACCGTTTTCCTTTTGCTTCACCGCCCTGGCATAGAACGACTCACCTACCCGCTCGGGCCCCGCCTCAAGCACCTCATCGAGCAGGCGCGTATTGAGCGGGCCGGGAGCAATGGAGTTGACATCAATGTGATCCTCGCGCGCCTCTTCAGCAAGCGTCTCAGCGAATCGGACTACCGCCGCCTTTGTTGCGGCATACGCGCTGATGCGAGGCAGGGGATTCGTCGCCCCACCACCGGAAAGCTGGATGATCTTGCCGTAGTGATGCGCACGAAAGTGCGGCAGGATGGCCCGAGCCATCAGCACCGATCCCAGCAGATTGATCTCGATGGCCCGAACCCAGTCGCTCCATTCGATATCCTCGATGCGCCCCAGCGGCCCATAGATCCCCGCGTTGTTCACCAGGATTTGCACGGCTCCGCATGCGTCTGCGGCGTGAGCCACCACTCTCGCGACGTCCGCCTGCTGCGATACATCCGCCGCCTCACCCACGATGGTCTGCCCAGGGGCCGCCGATCCCCGCAAACTGTTCACCGCGGCCGCGAGTTTCGTGGCATCCCGTGCGCAAAGAAACAGGTTCGCGCCGGCGCTGACGTAGGCCTGCGCGATCGCCAAGCCCAGCCCCTGATTGGCGCCGGTGATGATGGCCGCACGCCCCTGCAGCCTGCCCGTCATGTTGCTCCCTTTCCGATGGTCACGTAGCGGACCGCCGCGTGGCCTTCGAGCTTGTCGCGGAGAAATCGGTTTGCATCGACAACCGTCAGTCCGAAAAAAATGTCGAGGGCGACCTCGCGATACATCGGCCATTCGGTTGCCACAATCAGCACATCGACACCGCTCGCCGCGCCCGCTGGCGAGTTCTGCAGCTTGATGATCGATTGCAGTTCCTGGGGCAACGATTTGACCGCAGGATCATGGGCAACCACCCGCGCTCCTTGATCGTGGAGCCAGCGGCAGAGCTCGATCGCACTGGAGCGTCGCAATGTGTCGGTTCCCGGTTTGTAGGTCAGCCCCCAGACGCCCACGGTTCGATCCCGCAAATCGCCCAGAAGCATCTGCAATTTGCGGCGTGTCCATCCCTTGTGCAGATCGTTGCTCGTCTTCACCGACGAAAAAAGCGGCGATTGTCGGCCGGCCTTCGCGCTCAGCTCATTGAGAAAGGCGATGTCCCGCGCCAGAGTCCCACCCGCAAAGGCCGCACCAGGCGAAAGGTAGGCCCGTGGTCCAATGCGCGATTCCGACTTCAGGCCGCGTTCCACTTCTTTGGCGTCCGCGCCCACCCCTTCGCAGATCGTTGCAATCTCGTTGATGAAGACGACGGACGTGGCCAAGAAGGCGTTTATCGCGTGCTTGGTCATCTCCGCCGATTCGACTGACATCCATTCAATACGATCGGTCAGCGGTGCGAGCATCTTCGCAATCGTTGCGCGGTCGCGATCGCCGCGCACCCCCGCGATGACCCGGTCAGGCTTGGTGAAGACTTCGATCGCTTTGCCCAGACGCAGGTTCTCCGGCAAGGCGGCAAAGGAGATCTCCTTGCGTCCACACCGTCGCTCGAGTGCGCCAACCGAGCCGACCGGTAGCTGTGACGACACGATCACCAGCGTCCCCGGTCCGAGGAGCGGCAGGAGCTTCTCCACACGCGACACGACATAGTCGACGTCGGCGCGATCGTCCTCGGACACCGGCGTGTCGAACGCGACCCACAGCACGGATGCGTGCTTGACGGCTTCCGCCGCGTTGGTGGTGAAGCGCAGACGGCCCGCACCGATTCCTTTGCCGATCAAGTCGTCGAGCCCTGGTTCAAACAGCGGCGCATGCCCCTCGTTCAGGGTCTCGATCACGTCTTCCGCCTCATCGAGGCCGGTCACGTCGCAACCAGCATCGGCAAGACAGGCCGCAGTGACCGATCCAAGATGCCAGAGGCCAAGAACGCAAACGTTCATGAGTGCGGCTCTCGAACCCGGGGACGGGAGGTCCGACGATCGAAAATGCGGAGATGGACGCCCATCCAGCTACTGTCGCCGCCGGCAACCTCATGGTGCAGTGTCACGCCGAGATGCTCTGAGATCCACCCGACTGAGTCAAGCCCTCTTGCCGGATGGGTGCCAATTGCATCGAAACAGGCCCTCTTGTAGGCTGTCGCCAGCCGATGGAGAACTCGACAATCGAGCCGTTGTGCCACGCATGGACGGCATCGAGCGCAATCACGCCATGACGTCTAGGGTTGACTCCGCTCCGGGCAAGTGGCCCAAGATCTTCCCGCCGCTTACGGTAGAGCAGGAGCGGATCCGCGACGACTTCATGCACCACTGGCACGAAGTACTGCCGCAGAAGTACGGTGTGGTCGATCGCTTCAGCCACCGCTACCCGGTGGACCATGCGCCGGCCGAGTTCCACCGGACGCTCGAGATCGGCGCGGGGCTGGGCGAGCACCTCGAGTACGAACGGCTGACGCCAGCACAACGCGAGGGCTACGTGGCGCTGGAACTGCGGCCCAACATGGCGGCCGAGATCGCACGACGCTTCCCCGGCATCGAGGCCCGCGTGGGTGACTGCCAGCAGCGACTCGACTTCGAGGACGGCTGCTTCGACCGGATCGTGGCCGTTCACGTGCTGGAGCATCTGCCGAATCTACCGGCGGCGGTGCAGGAGATGCATCGGCTGTGTCGCCCCGAGCGGGGACGTTTCCAGATCGTCATCCCCTGCGAGGGAGGCCTGGCCTATGGGATGTGCCGGCGCATTTCCGCGCAGCGCATTTTCGAGCGGCGATACAAGCAGCCCTATCGCTGGTTCATCGAGCGTGAGCACATCAACCAGCCGGACGAGATCCTCGAGGTTCTGGCACCCCACTTCAGCATCGAGCACCGGAGCTTCTTTCCACTTTTCGTGCCAGTGGTCGCGGTCAACCTATGCATCGGAATCACGCTGAAGCCACGCTAGCAAGCCGCTAGATCCGGTGCTCTTCGCGCACGACCATCGTGGGGCTCCACGCTCTCTACGTTTGTCCTACGGCAAGAAGGCGAGGTCGTCGATCCAAATGCCAAAATTGGCGTTAACGGGAATTTCGAAATCGACTTGGTACACGCTGGCCGGATCGAATGCTGTCCCGAGGTTTCCCCAACCGTTCTGGGTCAACGACGAAAACGGAATGGTGTACTGGGCCCATTCGGTTGTGAAGGCCACCCGGAGGCCATAATGATCCCAACACGAATTCGTCCCCGACCCATTGAACTGGCAAATGCCGCCGTCGGGATGGGTGTCCTTGTCGGGGAGAGACACACGCAACCGCGGCGTGGTCCCTGGATCCACTTTGGCCCAAAAAGTGAGATTGCGATAGGCAGACGCATTGTACGGGCTGCCGAGCCCCACAGAAAAGGACGCGCCACTTAGGGCATATCCGAAGCCCTGCACGTAAACCGCGCTCTTGCGGCACGGGTCGCCGGTGTCGGTCATGGTGAAATTGCCGCCCGGGGCGGGCGACATGGTGGCGCCGGGCGTGGCGTCGCCGCTGGTCATCCACGCGCCGCTGCGGCCTCGACCGAGCAAGATGAATCGATCCCCGTCGTTCATGTCATCGATCATGTCGAGGCCCGGCGGGGGCGGTGGACAAACGACGGCAGGGGCGCCTGCTGTGCTGGAAACGCCCCCGTGACCAGACGAGCCGCCGATGCCTGGGTTTCCCGCTGCGCCCGCCACGCCCGCGCCGGCCGTACCACCGATACCGCCGGTGCCGCCGCTCCCGGGTTTCCCGGCAGCTCCGCCGCTTCCTGCCATTCCGCTTTGGCCGCCCAAGCCCACAGTGCCTGCGGTGCCGCCGCGCCCGCCCGTCGCGGGGCTGCCGCCAGTACCGCCGATTCCAGGGGCGCCGCCCGTGAGCCCGCTGCCCCCACTTCCGCCGCGCCCGCCCGTCGCGGGGCTGCCGCCAGTACCGCCGACTCCAGGGGCGCCGCCCGTGAACACAATGCCCCCAGCTCCGCCGCGCCCGCCCGTCGCGGGGCTGCCGCCAGTACCGCCGATTCCAGGGGCGCCGCCCGTGAATACGGTGCCCCCAGCTCCGCCGCGCCCGCCCGTCGCGGGGCTGCCGCCAGTACCGCCGATTCCAGGGGCGCCGCCCGTGAACACGGTGCCCCTAGCTCCGCCGCGCCCGCCCGTCGCGGGATTGCCACCCGTGCCACCCATCGGCGAACCGCTCGCCGACGTGCCAGAAGCTCCGCCGACTGAAACACCGCCGCTTCCGCCGCCGCCTGTAACAGCGCTGCCGCCCATGCCGCTGCCCGGGCCAGCCGAACCGAATACGCCGCCACTCGATCCTGTGGGGGTGCCGCCCATTCCCCCGCCAGGGGCGCTAGGCCCTTCGCCGGGCCAATCCAAAGGCGTACGTGCGCCACATCCCCACGCCGCACAGATCGCGCATCCGCAAATCCAGCCGAAGAGGCGGCGGATCAGTTGCGAATCGTTTCGGCTTCGGTGCGTGCGGTGATTTGCGGTCATGGTCTCACTTAACCTCTTGGACGGCCGGGCGAGCAACAGGTGGCTCCCCTGCGTGCGGAACGATACCGTGTTACTGAATGGTACAGTAGTAGTTGTCGGTGTCCAGTCGTCCCGCACCGACGAATATCTCAGTACCCGCTTGGATACTGGTCAGGTACTTCGAACTGCTCATCTTGCGGATTTCCATATGGGGTTCCTGAATGACCGGGGCGACCTGACGTCCAAAAGATTGATCCAGCTGTGTCATGGGGAAAGCCCTGGTGTATGTTGGACCGAACTTCGTCGACCGCGGCGAAGAACCTACCCCGATGGGGGCAGAAGCAGC
>Ga0182021_10003151_pt1 | contig 19396 bp, 15 predicted proteins | sample 612E3MmetaG_FD_120493 | JGI IMG/M metagenome (GOLD analysis project Ga0182021, IMG submission 120493) | Permafrost microbial communities from Stordalen Mire, Sweden - 612E3M metaG (Illumina Assembly) | ecosystem: Environmental > Terrestrial > Soil > Wetlands > Permafrost | place: Sweden... | reverse complement strand
GTCGCTGTGGACCCGTGATCCCGAGGAGAACGGCGTCCTCGCGACGGCGCGCGAGCTCGGCATCGGGTTCGTGCCCTACTCCCCGCTGGGCCGGGGGTTCTTGTCGGGAAGGTTCCGCAGCGTTGCCGACATGGACCCCGATGACACTCGACGCAACCATCCACGCTTCCAGGGAGACAACTTCGCCAAGAACCTCGAACTGGTCGAGCGGATCACCCAGATCGCCCGGGAGAAGCTGGTCAGCCCGTCCCAGCTCGCGCTGGCGTGGGTGCTGGCCCAGGGCGATGACGTCGTCCCGATCCCAGGCACCAAGCACGTCGAGTACCTGATCGAGAACCTCGGCGCGCTGGACATCCAGCTCAGCGCGGACGATCTGGCACGTATCGACGAGGCCGCACCCTTCGGTAGCACAGCCGGAGACCGCTACCCGGACATGTCGACCGTCAACGCCTGACATCATGGCGCCACTGCCCCGATCGGGATGTCCGTCGACGGTCCAGCTCTTCGCGCTGCGTACGATCGAACGGCTCGTCGCCGACGACTGAGCCGGGGTGCGCCAGGGAGGCGAACTCGCCCGAGTTGGACCGACAGGATTCAATGGCGTCTTGAGTGACTCGCGTCCATGGTGTCGAGATGGCGTCAGCGATGGTGTCTGGAAGGGGACGATCGATCACATGAAACATCCACGGCGTCCTCGCTACCTGATCGGTGGCATCGGGATCGGAGTGATGCTGGTGCTCGCCGGATGCGCCCAGCCTCGCTCCTCCCTGGGCGCCTCGGCCGTACCGACGGCTCAGTCGTCCTCGACAGCCTCACCGTCGTTGGCCTCGTCGAGCACTCCCACGCCCACTCCGGCCCCCGCACCGCAGGGCCCTCCGATGTTGATCGACAGCATCGCGCCGCTCGATGGAACCACGGTCGGGGTGGCGATGCCGATCTCGATCGTGTTCTCCAAGCCGGTGAACGTGTCCGCACGCCAAGACATCGAGCAGCACATCACCGTCGCCACATCGGTGCCCGTGCAGGGTGCGTGGCACTGGTTCAGCGATCGTCGGGTCGACTTCAGGCCGACGGCCTTCTGGGCCTCCGGGACCACGGTCGCGATGGTCGCCCACTTCAACCAGGTGGGCGACGGCAACGGCCGGTACGGCACCAACGCCTACACCAGGACGTTCACGATCGGCGACGACATCGAGACCCACGTGTACGTCGACACGCACAAGACCGTCGTGACCAAGAACGGTCAGGTCATCCGCACGATGCTCAGCGACGCCGGAAACCCGACGTTCCCCACCTGGGACGGGACCATGGCCGTCGTGGGCAAGGCGGCGAGCGTCCGGATGACCTCGTGCAGCGTCGGTATCGCCTGCAATCCCAGTGACCCCAACTTCTACGACCTGACGTTGCCCTGGGACGTGGAGATCACCTGGTCGGGTACGTACCTGCACTACTCCACCGGCGATCCGAACCCTGGCCACTCGTACGGCTCGCACGGATGCGTCCACCTGTCGTTGACCGACTCCCAGTGGTTCTACAACCTGTCCAAGCCGGGTGACCCGGTGACCATCACCGGCTCGCCGCGTGGCCTGGCCGCGGGTGACAACGGCTACGCGGACTACAACGTGTCCTGGGCCGACTGGCTCGCCGGCAGCGGCATGGGACAGTTCACGACCCCGGTCTGAGGGGTTGGCCACGCCGCGTCGTGCGACCTGCGAGCCACTCCTCGGCAAGTGTGTCGTCAGGGGCTAAGGAATCACAAGGCCTGGTCAGTCCAGTGTTTCTACCCGCGGCCTGCCTGCATCGACCATCCGTCGGGGTCCTGTGCACGTGACCGCAGGCGCATGTACCGGCAGGATGTCCGCATGATCGGTTGGGGCATTATCGGAGTCGGCGACGTCACGGAGGTGAAGTCAGCGCCGGCCATCTTCCGTACAGAGGATTCCGACGTGGTCCATGTCATGCGCCGCGACGCAGAACGCGCGCGTGACTTCGCGGAGCGACACGGGGTCGCGCGCTGGTCCACTGACGCGCAGGATGTCATCGACGACCCCGAGGTCACCGCCGTCTACGTCGCCACACCCACGGCTTCGCATGCGGAGTACGCGATCGCGGCCGCGCGGGCAGGCAAGCACGTGCTGGTCGAGAAGCCCATGGCGATGTCGACAGCCGAGGCCGACCGGATGGTCGAGGCTGCGGACGCGGCCGGCGTCCGGCTCTGGGTCGCCTACTACAGGCGGGCTCTGCCGCGGTTCGTGAAGATCCGCCAGTTGTTGGAGGAGGGGGCGATCGGTCGCCCGTTGTCGGTACAGACCACCTGGCGCAAGCCGACTGACTTCACTGGGTGGCGCTGGGACCCCGAACGCAACCGCGGCGGCGAGTTCTACGAGACGGCATGCCACACCCTCGACGTGCTCGACCTGCTCCTTGGTCCCGCGACGGACGTCGCAGGTATGGTCACCCGCGACAGGCACGACGTGTCAGCCTGCTACCGGTTCTCCGACGTCGTGGGCTCCGGGACGTGGACCTTCGGGACCCCGGACGCGCTGGAGGAGACGGTGCTGGCCGGTACCGCCGGGACACTGTCCTTCGCCAGCTTCACGCCGACACCGATCCGGCTGGTCACCGCCGACGCCGCGGTGGCGTACGAGGTCGCAGATCCCCAGCACGTCCACGGGCCGCTGGTCGCCACGATTCTTGACGAGCTGCGCGGCGTGGGAACCTGCCCCAGTACAGGTCGGAGCGCCCTGCGCACGAGCAGGATGATGGACTCGATCCTCGGGAACTCGTAAGCATCCGCTTCGCCGCGCAGCCTCACGTCCCCATCCGTGCTGAGCCGACCGACCCATCCGAGCATGTCCCGACCACTGTCGCCCTGGCATACGCATCACAAGGAACAGCTCATCGCCGGTCAGCGCGCGACCGGATGTGCAACGGGGATGGGTGTCGGCTACTTCTTGCCGAACGCGCGGTACAGGAGGTGGACGCCGCCGGCGCCGACGGTGAAGGCACCGAAAGCTGCGAGGGCCGCGAAGAAGACGAGCTGGGACGAGTTGTTGCCACTGGTCGCGCCCGCGACGATGAGCAGGAGGGTCAGGCACACGGCGGCGGAGAACGTGAGAAGCATGATGATCACGTCGAACGCGATGCGTAGCGGCGAGGACGCGGGCTTCGGCGGAGTGGTCGGACGGGGTACCAACGCGATGGGGCGTGCCGGTCCCGCGACGTCCGGTAGGTCGATGGTCAGCCGGTGGAGGTCTTCGTCCGTACGAGCATGCGCCACTTGCGTGAGCCGCAGCTCCAGCTCCTGACGGGGGAGGCGTCCCGCCTGGTAGTGGGCCACCAGACGCTCGGCGACCAACGTGCGGTCGGTCGCGCCGACCCGCACGGAACCTGCCTGGAGCGAATCTGCCATGGGGCCATCGTGACCGATCCCAGCCAACGATGCCAGGACCTCACGCAAGGTCCAGACCTCAGCCGCAGGGTCGACTGTGACAATCCGACCGTGGTCGTAGATAGACAGTCTGCAACCGTCGTACGTCCTCGTGCGTATCAGTTCTGTCACGGCGATCCATTTACCCGTACCGGTACACGGATCGCGGACGCCTCTCACTTACGATGTGTCGACGCCTGAAGATGGAGTGGTGATGGTGCGCAGCCCCAGGGAGCGAGTGGTGGCCGGACTGGCCGTCGTCGCCCTGACCTTGCTGGCGGGCTGCGGGCCCTCGACGACAGGTGGTGCGCCTGCCGTCAGCACGACCACGTCGATCGCCATCGCAGCCTCGGCATCCAGCGCGTCTCCGTCGGACGCCGCCTCCTCGACCACACCGTCCGCCTCGGCCTCCGCGTCGAGCGCGACGCCGTCCCCTGCCGATTCGCCGTCTCCGACAGCGAGCGCGTCGACGTCGCCGGCGCTCGTCGCCGGGCCGGCCATCTACACGTCCGGAGCGACCGGAGACGCCGTACGCGGGTTGCAGGTGCGGCTTCGCCAGCTCGCCTGGTACTCGGGGAGGATCACAGGTACGTACGACTCCCAGACCGTCTCGGGCGTCAAAGGCTTCCAGGGCAAGCGCGGCTTCCCGGTCACCGGCGAGGTCGACCAGCGGACGTTCGACAAGCTCGTCTCGATGACTCGTATGCCCACCGCAGACGAGAAGAACAACGTGACGCCAGCCGTGACTGCCTCGGGGCCCATCGACTCTCGCTGCCTGACCGGGCATGTGCTCTGCATCGACAAGTCCACGTGGAAGCTGCGCTGGATGGTGGACGGACAGGTCGCCAAGGTATTCGACGTACGGTTCGGCTCGGAGCTCACGCCGACCCGGGAGGGGGCGTTCACCGTGTTCGAGAAGTCACGCAACCACGTCTCGACGATCTACCACACGGCGATGCCGTTCGCGATGTTCTTCTCCGGCGGACAGGCCGTCCACTACTCGTCGGACTTCGCCGCTCGGGGCTACAACGGGTCGTCGCACGGCTGCGTCAACGTCCGCGACTACAACGGCATCGCCTGGCTGTTCGACCAGGTCAGCATCGGCACGCCGGTCATCGTCTACCGGTCGTGAGACCCTGGCTTTCCCCCATTGGTTCCCCGAGGCCCCTCGGCGAAGATTCGCCCCTGCGCTGCCGTCATGACAAGGTAGGCCAGTGCCCGAGCCGTACGAGCAGACGAGAGGTCCGGAGGTGACGAGCCTGTGATAGCGCTGGCCGTCCTGCTCGCGACCCTTGCATCCATCTCCTTCGCCTCCGGAGCGAGTGCTCAGCACATCGGCGTCGACAAGGCCTTCACCACGAAGGATCCCGATCGTCGGGTGGGGTTGTCCCAGATCATGACGCTGGTGCGTACTCCGGTCTGGCTCTTCGGGCTCCTGCTCGTGGCTTTGGGCGCCTGCATCCACTTGACCGCGGTATACCTCGCACCGATCACCGTCGTACAGCCCATCGGGATCCTTGCGGTGATCTGGTCGGTCCTCATCGCCGCACGCCTCAACCACACCACCCCGACCCGCACCATGTGGCTCGCCGTGGCCGGCTCGGTCATCGGGATCGTCTTCTTCACGATCCTGTCCACGCGTCACGCCGCTCGCTCGCGCTCCGCCAGCCTGCAGGCCATGTTCGTCACGACCGGCGTGGTGTGGGCCGTGGCTCTCGCCTTTGCTCTGCTTGGCATGTTCGGCCCGCGCTGGATGCGCAACCTGGCGTGGTCATGGGGTGGCTCGGTCCTGTACGGGCTGGGCACGGGCTACATGAAGATCATGACCGTGGTTCTCAAGGACGGTCAGGTCTTCACCGGGCCGGAGTTCTGGGCGGCGCTCGTGGGCCTCGCCCTCGCGTACGGGGTCGGCGGCTGGCTCATCCAGCAGGGGTACGCCTCCGGACCGGCAGAGGTCGTCGTGGGCTCGATGACGACGATCGACCCCCTGGCGGCAGTGGTCGTCGGACTGGTGGTTCTCGGCGAGGGCGCCCGAATCACCCCCGCGGTCGGCGTCGGCATGGCGCTCGCGGGGGCGCTCGCTGCCGGTGGCGTCGCGGTGCTCTCGCGCTTCCACCCGGAGACCCAACGACATCTCGCCGAACAGACCGCGGGAGGATAGGCCCATGCGGATCCTGATCGCCAGCGACACTTTCCCACCCCACATCAACGGCGCAGCGCGCTTCTCGGAGCGGCTCGGCCAGGGCCTCGTACGCCGGGGCCATGAGGTGCACCAGTGCGCTCCCTCGACGAGCTTCCGGAACTACACCGAAGAGGTCGAGGGCGTCGTCATCCACCGCATCAGGTCGTACCCGTTTTATGCGCTCGACGACTTCCGCTGGGTGGCCCCCTGGGATGCCTACCCGGACATGGCGCGCATCGTTGCCGAGGTCAAGCCCGATGTGATCCACATCCAGAACAGCGCGTACGTCGGCCGTTCCGCCGCTCTACAGGCGACGCGGCACGGGATCCCGCTGGTCGCGACGAACCACTTCATGCCCGAGAACGTGATGAAGCAGCTGCCGATCCCGAAGGTCCTGCAGCAAGCGGCCACGTCGGCGCTCTTCCGTGACATCAAGCACGTGTACAGCCGGGCACAGGTCCTCACCGCACCGACACCTCGCGCGGTCGCGATCCTCGAGCAGAGCGCGAAGCTGTCGGGAGGCCTGGCGGTCTCCTGCGGCGTGGACACGGCGATCTACGCGGCGGCCGCGGCTGCGGCTCCGGCCCACGACGTACCGGTGATCCTGTACGTCGGTCGGCTGGATCCCGAGAAGCACATCCACGAGCTGATCGAGGCGGTTGCCGGGCTGCCCGACGAGGTTGCGTACCGTCTCGAAATCATCGGCGACGGCATCGAGCACTCGCATCTCACGAAGCTGGCGGCCGCGAAGGGACTGGGCCCTGACAAGGTGAGGTTCTTCGGCTTCGTCAGCGAGCACGAGCTCGTCGAGGCGTACGGACGGTGCGACATCTTCTGCATCCCCGGCATCGCCGAGCTGCAGTCGCTGGTGACGCTGGAGGCGATGAGCGCCGGGAAGCCGGTCGTCGCGGCCAACGCGATGGCGCTGCCTCACCTCGTCCATCCGAACGACAACGGCTGGCTGTACACGCCGGGCGACATCGCCGAGCTTCGCGGCTACCTCGAGAAGCTGCTCACCTCTCCCGAGGAGCGTCACCGCATGGGCCTCGAGTCGCAGCGGATCGTGGCCAAGCACGGAGTGGATGGAACGCTGGACAAGTACGAGACCTTGTACGAGCGGGCCATCAGCGCCGTCAAGGGCGGCTGAGCCTCACGGCTTGATCGGAAGTCCCGACACCTGGTTCTCCAAGGAGTCGAGCATCACGAGCGTGCCGTCACCCCGGGTGATCTGGAACGAGAGCGTGCCCGACACCGACTGGCCGGGACCCAACGTGCCGCTCCGGAGCGTGTTGCTCGAGCTCATGTCGGGGTAGGCGAGCTTCATCGACGAGTTGTTGTAGGCGTAGAACGAGTAGCGGAACGACCCTGTGGCCACGGTGATCCGTACGGTCAGCACCACGTGATCCGACGACCACTGAGTGTCGGTGATCTCCCACGACCCGGTCGCGGCCTGCGACTCGAACGCCAGTCCCGGCAGGGTCGCGGTGGGCGACGACGATGCTGCAGGAGCATCCTGGGCTGTACGGGAGAAGTAGTCGATCGCCATGAAGCCCCCGATCAGCACCGCGAAGCCCACGAGGAACGCGATCAGAGCCCCGACGCGTCGTTTGGGCGGCTTGTACGTGTCGATCGAGAGGCTGGCGGGCTTCGCCGAGCCGATGGGCTGGCTCCCGGGTGGGGGAGCCGCCGGAGGGGCCGCGATCCGCTTCGGAGCGAACGACGAGTGCGGCTGGGCGCCTTGGACCCGGCGCTGCTGCGGCGCGTACGGCTGCTGCGGGATGTACGGAGGCTGCTGCGGGTAGCCCTGTGGCGGGTAGCCGGGCTGCTGCGGGTAGGCCTGCGGGGGGTACTGGGGCTGGGGCGGCGAAGCGGGCGGCGGCCCACTCGGCGGCCACCCGGAGGCGCCCGAACCACCGGGCACGTTCTGGCCCGGTCCCCAGCTCCCGTACGGTGCGCCTGTCATCGGAACCAGGGTACCCATGGGGGAAGGCCACGCGACCTGATGATGGGAGCGGTCCCATCGGGAGATGGGTGCGATCCCTTCGGGGTGCTGTTGCGCACAGGCCGGATTCCCTTGTCCGAGTGCTGTGGACAGATGACGGATCAAAGGCGAGGGCGCACATGGTCGGGGTGTGACTACCGATCTTGTTCTCACCGCTCATGGCCCCGCTGACTTGTTGGGCGCCATGCCCTATCTGTTGGGGTTCCACCCCACGGACTCCGTTGCCGTCGCGGTCATCGAAGACTCGAGGATCGCCTGCGTCGCCCGGATCGACCTGGCGGATGCCCGGGTTCCCGGCCGCGCTGCCCTGCTCCTGGGGCCCTTCCTGGACCAGGTGGGTGCCGGTGGACGACTCGCACTGGTCGGCTACGGCGACGATCCCGCCGAGGTGCCGACCGTCGTGCGGGGTGTCGCCGCCGAACTGCCCCTGCCCGCGTTCACCGAGCTCGTCGTCTGCCGCGGCAGGTGGTGGCACGTGGACCGGCCGGAAGACGTCGAGCCGTACGACCCGGCGGCGAGCCGGATCGCGGCGGAGGCGGCATACAACGGGCTCACCGCGCGGCCGACCCGCAGCGACCTCGAGGGCCTCTTCCGCCGCCCCTCGCGTGTCAAACGACTCCCCGATGCAGCGCTGAAGGCTGCCGCGCGGAGGGTCGACGGGATGACACCGCAGGCCGCCCGGCTCCGCCTGGACTCCTTGCTGGAGGCCCAGTTGAAGGGGGCGCCGATGACCCTGACGACACGGGAGTGCGCCGAGCTGCTGATGTTGCTCGACGTTCCAGCCGCTCGAGACGGGTTCTGGTTGAGGCTTGGGCGAGACACAGCATCCGCGCTCGTAGACCTGTGGCTGTACGTGTCGTGGCGCGCCCCCGTCGACCTGTCGCTGGGGGCTGTGTGTGCCGCCGGGCTCGCGGGGTGGCAGAGCGGGACCGGCGCGCTCGTCACGGTCGCGCTGGAACGTGCCGACGGAATCGGTGGATGGCACCCGCTGTGGGACCTGCTGACCCGCATCCACGGTCTGGCGCTGCCGCCGTCGGCGCTGGACGAGATCCAGGCGGTGATGGCGATCGAGAGCGCGTAAGGCTAGCCGAGCTGTACGCCGACCAGGTGACCGACGAAGTAGGTAACGACCATGGCCAAGGTACCGACGACGATGTTGCGAACCATCGGGCGAAGCGGGCGAGTGCCATGGTGACGTCGGTTACGCAGAACGGCGGCCGGGGACCACCATTTCCAGGGGCGGATTCAATTCCGTGCTCGCGGTGTTGAGCCGGATAGACTGCTCGACCGACCGCACCGGCACGTACACAGCCGGGTGCTGCACGAGGAGGAACAGTGAGCCAGGCAGAGGCGACGCACACCGGGCACGAAGCCCGCGGGTACGACATCGTCGCCGCCCAGGAGAAGTGGCAGGCGTTCTGGGAGGCAGACAACACCTTCCGGCCACTCGACGACGGCAGCCGCGAGCGTCGGTACGTGCTCGACATGTTCCCGTACCCCTCCGGAGACCTGCACATGGGTCACGCCGAGGCGTTCGTCATGGGCGATGTGGTGGCGCGGTACTGGAAGCTGCAGGGCTACGATGTCATGCACCCGCTGGGCTGGGACTCGTTCGGCCTGCCCGCCGAGAATGCCGCGATCCAGCGCAACGCGCACCCGTCCGAGTGGACGTACGCGAACATCGAGACCCAGGCGCGCTCGTTCCACCGCTACGGGCTGGCCGTCGACTGGAGCCGGCGGCTGCACACGTCCGACCCCGAGTACTACCGCTGGACGCAGTGGCTGTTCCTGCGCTTCTATGAGAAGGGCCTGGCGTATCGGAAGGACTCGTACGTCAACTGGTGCCCCAACGACCAGACTGTGCTGGCCAACGAGCAGGTCGTCCAAGGCCTGTGCGAGCGCTGCCACGCGCCGGTGACGAAGCGGAAGCTGACGCAGTGGTACTTCCGGATCACCGACTACGCCCAGCGTCTGCTGGACGACATGGTGGCGCTGGAGGGCAAGTGGCCCGACCGTGTCCTGGCCATGCAGCGCAACTGGATCGGGCGTTCCGAGGGCGCGTACGTCGACTTCACGATCGAGGGCCGCGCTGAGCCGATCCGCGTCTTCACCACGCGTCCGGACACCCTGTTCGGGGCGACGTTCATGGTGGTCGCGCCGGATGCGCCGCTGGCGGCCGAGATCGTCTCCGACGGCCAGCGCACCGACTTCGAGGCATACCTGGAGAAGACCAAGCAGGCGACCGAGATCGAGCGGCAATCGACCGACCGGCCGAAGACCGGCGTCTCCCTGGGCGTGTCTGCGACGAACCCCGTCAACGGCGAACTGGTGCCGATCTGGGCGGCCGACTACGTGCTCAGCGAGTATGGGACCGGCGCGATCATGGCCGTCCCCGCTCACGACCAGCGCGACCTCGACTTCGCCCGCACGTACGGGCTGCCGGTACGTATGGTCATCGACACCGGCGAGCCCGATCCGTCGGAGACGGGCACGGCGACGGCCGGCGACGGCGCGTACGTGAACTCCGGTCTGCTGGACGGGCTGGGCGACAAGAAGTCCGGCGTCGCGCGCATGAACGAGAAGCTGGTCGCTGACGGTACGGGCGAGGCCGCGATCACGTTCCGCCTGCGCGACTGGCTGCTGAGCCGGCAGCGCTTCTGGGGCTGCCCGATCCCGATCGTGCACTGCGCGGAGCACGGCGAGGTCATGGTTCCCGACGACCAGTTGCCGGTGCTGCTGCCCGACCTGCGCGGCGCGGACCTGCACCCCAGGGGCACCTCACCTCTGGCGAGTGCGACGGAGTGGTACAACACGACCTGCCCGACGTGCGGCGGTCCCGCGACCCGCGACGCCGACACGATGGACACGTTCGTCGACTCGAGCTGGTACTACTACCGCTACTGCTCGCCCGGCTACACCGATGGCCCCTTCTCTCATGCTGAGGTGGCGAAGTGGATGCCGGTCGACCAGTACGTCGGCGGTGTCGAGCACGCGATCCTGCACCTGTTGTACTCGCGGTTCTTCACGAAGGTGCTCCACGACCTCGGCATGGTCGACTTCGACGAGCCGTTCCAGCGCCTCATGAACCAGGGCCAGGTCATCAACAAGGGCAAGGCCATGTCCAAGTCGCTGGGCAACGGCGTGGACCTGGGAGCGCAGATCGACGCGTACGGGGTCGACGCGATCCGGACGACCGTCGTGTTCGCCGGTCCGCCGGAGGACGACATCGACTGGGCCGACGTCTCGCCGGGCGCGACGTTGAAGTTCCTGCAGCGCGCGTACCGCGTCGCCTGCGACGTGACCAGCGCCAAGGGCACGGATCCGGCAACGGGTGACATCGGCCTGCGCCGTACGTCCCACAAGACACTGGGCGAGATCACCGAGCTGCTGGAGTCGCACCGGTTCAACGTCGTCGTCGCGCGCCTGATGGAGCTCGTCAACGCGACCCGCAAGGCGATCGACAAAGGCTGTGGTCCGGCTGATCCCGCGGTACGGGAGGCGGCCGAGTTCACGTCCGTCGCGCTGAGCGTGCTGGCGCCGTACGTGGCGGAGGAGATGTGGGAGGTCCTCGGCCATGCGCCGTCGATCGCCAATGCGTCCTGGCCTGTCGTCGACGAGTCGTTGCGCACCGAGCAGCAGACCACCATGGTTGTACAGGTGCAGGGCAAGGTGCGCGCGAAGATCGACGTACCGACTGACATCACCGAGGATGACGCCAAGGCGGCTGCACTGGCCGACCCGAACGTACAGCGAGCGTTGGACGGCCGCGAGGTCGCCCAGGTGATCGTGCGACTCCCGAAGATGGTCTCGATCGTCCCGCGCTGACGCTGTCCACAACCTGCTGCGAGCACTTTCCACAGGTGGGCGACTGCCTGACGGAATCGGATCCGTTATGCCCATTGTCTGGGTGTGGAGGTGTTCGGCAACCAGCGGCTGCCCGAGGCGGCGGAAGTGGTTCGGGCGCGGCTCGCCGCCTTGTTCCAGCCCGCTGTCCCGGCGGGAGAACGGGCGGCAGGGCCGCCGGGGGAGTCACCGGAGTCGTCTGAGGCGGCCGCCGCCGAGCACCTCCGCCCTGATGGGTCGGAGCGTCCCCGCAGGAGACTGACCAGCCGCCATCTCGCGGTCATGGCTGCGCTCACGCTGATGGCGGTGGTCGCGTCGGTCGGATGGCTCTTGCGGGCGAAGGCGGTGCCGATCGCGGTCGCCGCTGCGCCGGCAACCGCGACCGTCGTGGCGTCGGGGGGGTCCGCGAGGTCGTCCCTTGCTGCCCCGGCGCCCGCCGCGAGCTCGGCGGTCACCCCGACGATCCTCGTACACGTCATCGGCGCGGTCGCGGCACCAGGTCTCGTGAAGCTGCCGGCGGGAGCGAGGGTCGCGGACGCCATCGCCGCGTCCGGCGGGCTCCGCGGCGACGCAGATCCCGCGGAGCTGAACCTCGCGGCGGTCATCTCTGACGGTTCGCAGATCATCATCGGCACGAGATCGGCCCCTCGTGGCGAGGTGAGGGATGGAACAAGCTCGTCGGGGGGTCTGTCGACGGGAACGACCGCGAGCGCGGTTGTCGATCTCAACACCGCCACGCTCGCCCAGCTGGACACCATCCCTGGCGTGGGACCGGTCACGGCGCAGGCGATCCTCGACTACCGCGCCAAGCACGGCAGGTTCACGAAGATCGAGGAGCTGCAGGAAGTCGACGGGATCGGCGCGAAGACGTACGCACAGATCGCTCCGCATGTCCGGGTCTGAAGAGCACGAGATCGCGCGGCCGGTGCATGACGTCCGGCTCCTGCCGTCTGCGGTTGCTGCCTGGCTCGGCATGTGGCTGGCATCCTCGGGGCAGTTGGCCGCTCTCGTCGGCGCCGGGGCGATCGCGCTCATCGTCGCTGGGGTCGCGGCCGGACGGAAGTCCGTGCCGACGGCCCTGGCGTGCGTCGTGCTGCTGGGGTCGGTGCTCGCGGGTGGGTTGCGAGCGCATGCGTTGGGCACTGGTCCGGTGGCTGATTTGGCTGCTGAGAAGGCCGTGGTCGTGATGGTCCTGCAGATCACCGCGGAGCCCACCAGGTTCCAGAGTCGTCTGGGGTGGGGCGACCAGGTGCAGCTCCGAGGCGACGTGCTCCAGATCGATGGACGAGGGCAGGCGTGGGCGCTTCAGCAGGCGGTGACCGTCCAGGCGAGCGGTGACCGCGTCGACTCCTGGACCGCGGCCATGGTGGGGGCCACCGTGAGGTTCTCGGGACGGCTCGGGTCGGCCGATGTGGCCGATGGGGTGGCTGCCGTGGTCCGACCGCTGACGCCACCCGAGATCGAGTCTGATCCGCCCTGGTGGCTGGTGGCCGTGGAGAGGGTCCGGAGCGGGCTCCGAGACGCTGCCGCACAGCTGCCCGCAGAGCAGCGCGCCCTCGTACCGGCCTTGACGCTCGGTGACACCTCCCAGGTGTCGGCGACGATGACCGACCAGTTCCGGGCCACCGGACTGACGCATCTGATGGCGGTGTCGGGAGCGAACCTGGCCCTGCTTCTGGCGTTCGTCGTGCTGGTGGCGAGGTGGTGTGGCGTACGGGGCCGGTGGTTGTCGCTGGTCAGTGTCGTGACGGTCCTCGTGTTCGTGGGGTTGTGCCGCGGGGAGCCGAGTGTCGTGCGGGCGGCGGCGATGGGCGTGGTGGCATTGGCCGCGGTGGGTCGCGAAGCAGGCTCGGGTGGTGGCCTGCGGCTGGTGTCGGTAGCGGTGATCGGGCTGTGCTTCCTGGACCCGTGGCTATCGAGGTCGTGGGGGTTCGCCCTGTCCGTAGCGGCCTGCGTCGGGATCGTCTGGTGGGGTCGGCGGTGGGCTGAGTCGTTGGGGCGCTGGTTGCCGGGCTGGTTGGCCGAGGCGGTGGCGGTGCCGTTGGCGGCGCAGGTCGCCACGCAGCCGCTGGTCACGGCCTTGTCGGGCGCGGTGAGCGTGGTCGGAGTCCCCGCGAATGCCCTGGCCGGTCCGTTCGTGGGACCGGCGACGGTCATGGGATTCGCCGCAGCTGGAGTGGCGTGGCTGGTGCCATGGCTGGGCGGGATCCTGGCACGGGGTGCTGGCTGGGCGGCGGAGCCGATCCTGCTGATTGCGGGGTACGGCTCGTCGTTGCCCGGGGCGACGATCCGGTGGCCCGCGTCGGCGCTCGCCTTGGTCCTGGTCGCCTTCGGGTCGGTCGCGATCGGGCTGTTGGCGCCGTGGGTGCTGCGGCGGTGGTGGCTGGTGCTGCCACTGGCCGTGATTCTGGTGGTGGCCTTGCTGCGAGCGCCGTACCACCTCGGATGGCCTCCCTCCGCCTGGCAGGTGGTCGCTTGTGATGTGGGGCAGGGAGACGCGACGGTGGTCTCGGTGGCGCCAGGGCAGGCGATCCTCGTCGACACCGGACCGGATCCTGTCGCGCTGCTGGCCTGCTTGGACCAGATCGGGGTGGAGGCCATCCCGCTTCTCGTGCTGACGCACTATCACGCGGACCACACCGGCGGTCTCGAGGCGTTGCTGGGGTCGAGGCCGGTGGGTCGGGTGATCGTGTCGCCGATGGCGAGCCCGGCGGCGACTGCCGCTGCGATCGGTGCAGAGCTCGCCCAACGGGGGATCCCCGTCACGGTCGCTGTGCCGGGTCAGGAGCTCGCGGTCGGCGATGCGCGGTGGCAGACGGTCGCGGCTGAGACAGGCGTGGGCGCCGGCGTGGATGCGGGGGAGTCGAGCGCGGAGAACAACTCGAGCATCGTGGGCAGGGTGTCGGTACCAGGGCTGTCGGTCCTGGTGACCGGAGACCTCGAGCCGGAGGGCCAGGCGGCGGCTCTGGCGGCAGGCGACGATGTCCGAGCGACAGTGCTGAAGGTGCCGCACCATGGCTCGTCCCGCCAGGATCCGGACTTCCTCGCGGCGACAGGAGCCAGGCTGGCCCTGGTCGAGGTTGGCCTCAACAACTCGTACGGCCATCCCGCTGCCAAGACACTCCGCACGTTGGAGGGACTGGGCATGCAGATTCTGCGCACCGACCAGCAGGGCGCGGTGGCGATCAGCCTCGCCTCCGGCCAGTGGAAGGTCACCACCCTGCGCTGACGCACGTCCCACTCCGACGCGATGCTGGCCCGCGTCCACGAGTCACGAGCGGTGCTGTGCCTACGTACCGGTCGGCGTGTCGTGACCCCTCGACTGGAACCCAGCCGTTGGTCATAACGAAGGGTCACGAAGTGCGGGCCGGGGATCGAACGGCCGGCGTGTCGTGGCCCCCTCGACTCGGGGCGAGGGGTGGACGATGACGATGAGTCACGAAGTGCCCGGGGACTGCTCACCTGCCGGCGTGTCGTGGCTTCTCGACTGGTAGGCGGCACGAGGCTCAGCTGCCCGCGTAGGGGAGCACCTTCAAGCTCGACGCGTCCACCTCTGTCGTCAGCCCTCGTGCCTCGATCTGACGCGGCTCGCCGGGGCGAAGGTCGAGGTAGTTGTCGGAGAACCGGACGCCTGGTGCCGGGGTCAGAACGTGGACGAAGTACGCGTATCGGTCGGCGGTGATGTCGATCGTTGCCGTACCGACGCCGGTCTCGATGACGTTCACGTCGAGGTTCGCGGGCAGGAACGGGATGTCCTTGATCTCCGCGAAGAACAGGCGGTTCGCGGGGAACAAGCCGTCGGGGCTCTCCACCCACGCGACCTGGTCCCTACCGAAGTCGCCGGCCGTGCTCCAGGCCATCACCGCGTGGCGGGGGCTGACCGTGGCCCGCACCTCGACGTGCTCGCCCAGTGCATCATCGACGCTGCCCAGCGTCACGAGAGCACGTACATCGACGCGTGCCGCCGTGCTGTTCGAGAGCCACAGCTCGAGCCGGTTGCCGTCCAGTCTGAAACTCGCGAGTACAGGGGAGAACGCGCGCTTCGCGTAGTAGTAGCCCGCCTTCGGTACGCCGTCGTAGTCGACCACCGACCACGTGAAGCCCGGCCAGACGTCGTTGAACTGCCAGATCAGCGTGCCGTTGTTGCTCGGCTGGCGACGCCGGTAGTGCTCGATGCCGAACTTCAGCCCCTCAGCCTGGGACACCATGGTGAAGTCCACGTACTCCTCGAGCGAGGTGGGCAGGCCCGTGATGATCTCGAGGATCGCGTCGCCCTTGTCCTTCGGGTTGTCCTTGTTGTGGGCGTCGAACGTGTGGCTGTGCACGCCGAGCGACTCTCGCTCGATCCAGCGCTCGAGCGTCGACCGCTCGGGGGCGGCATGGATGCCGAACTCGCTGATGAACTTGCCCCGGTCGAGCGCGTACCGGCGGTAGTGCCGCGCCTCGCCGATCGACGCGAAGTCGCCGCCGCCCGCGCCGAAGTCCGTCCCGTGCCACACCTCCCACGCGTGCCGGTCGCCGTCGAGCACCCCGTTGGCCGCCATGAAGCCCTCCTCGGGCGCCTCGCCCCACGGGCTGCCCGGCCAGTACGGCACCGCACCGTCGTGCTCGGCCACCGCGCGGGGGAGCAGGTCGAAGAAGAAGCCCCACCCCCAGTCGCCCGGCTCGTAGCTCTGGTACGCGATGCCGTGGATGAGGTGTACCTCGTTGTTACCGGCCCACAGCGCCATGCACGCACGGTTACGCAGTCGGCGCACCTGGTACGCGGCCTCCGCGGCCACCTCTGCCGCGAGCCCCGCATCCTCGCTCGGGTAGTCGGTGCACGCGAACATGAAGTCGTGCCAGAGCATCACGCCGAGCTCGTCGCACGCGGTGTAGAACGCGTCCTGCTCGTACACGCCACCACCCCAGACACGCAGCATGTTCATGCCGCCGTCGCGGGCGAGCTCGACGAGCTCACGGTGCCGTTCCGGGGTGACCGAGCCGACCAGCATGCTCGCGGGGAGCCACGCGGCGCCGCGGGCGAAGATCGGTACGCCGTTGAGCACGAACCCGAACCGGTGCCCACCCTCCGGGTCCTCGGAGCGGTCCAGCCGGATCGTGCGGAGACCCACCCGGTCCTCGAGACGGTCGACCTCGACGCCGTCGGCCAGGAGCGTGATCTCCAGATCGTGCAGGGCCGGCTCGCCCAAGTCGTGGCTCCACCAGAGCTGGGCGTCGGCAATGGTGAGGAAGGCGCTGCCGGAGCCCTCGACGATCGGGACGTCGAACTCGTACGGTTCCCCGCTGGGCGACGTGAGCACCGCGTGAGCCACCAGTGAACCCACCCGGAAGGCGTCCACCTCCACGCTCACGGTCACGTCAGCGCTGCCGTCGGCGTGGATGGCATCCGTACGGACATGGTGACCCGAGATGACCGCAACCTTCTCGCGCCGCAGCTCGACGGGCCGCCAGATGCCGATGGACGGTACGCGCGGGCCGAAGTCCCAGCCCCAGGAGAATGTCGCCTTCCGGCGCAGTGTGGACAACGCGAGGCTCTCGGACAGGAACCCTTCGCTTCCCTGGGTGCCGTCGCCCTCGCCGATCTCGCCGAAGGCGCCCGCCAGTCGTCGGAAGGTCTCCGCGACGCTGGGCGGGACGTCGAGCCCCCGCAGTGGCGGCGAGAACCGCACGAGGATCTCGTTCGAGGCAGCCACTGTGTCGGTGACGTCGAACTCCGCCGGTCGGAACATGTTCGCGTGCGCACCGAGCCGTACCTCGTTCAGCCAGATCTCCGCCACCGTGTCGAGGCCGTGAAAGACGAGCCGTACACGCTCGTCCTCGGCGAGGTCTGACGGGCCTGCGAACAGGCCACGGAACCACCAGTCCCGCTCCTCGATCCACCCGATGGACGACTCGTTCTCGTCGCGGTACGGGTCCTCGATCCGCCCGACCGCCATCAACGACTCGTGGACCCCACCAGGCACGATCGCCGGCACCCATCCGGTCCCCGAGATCGAGCCGACATCGGCTCCGCACTCGGCCTCCGCGAGCTCGAACTGGTTCAGGAAAGTGCTGGTGCGGCTCATGAGTAACCTCGTTCGACGATGAACACGACGGTGTGGATCTCGTGCTTACTGATAGTTCCTATCGGACACACGCTCAACGAGAACCCGTCCCTTCGGCCGACGCGTCATGCGACATCATCCAGCTTCTCACCGCAGTCGGGGTGATTGTGCCTCGTCCCCTTGCCTTCGGGAGGTTAGGGCTGAGCGTCCGTGGGGGACCGCTGGCGTCCGGAGAGAGGGCAGGAGATACCCTGACCCGTACCAGTATCAGGAGGCACCGATGGTCATCGATCCCGTAGAACTCGAGGCGACGCTCAAGCGTCTCAAGCGCGTACAAGGCCAAATCGGCGGCGTCATCACCATGATCGAGCAGGGCCGCGACTGCAAGGAGATCGTCACGCAGGTCGCCGCGGCCAGCAAGGCCCTCGACCGTGCTGGTTTCGCGATCATCGCGACCGGACTCCGTGAGTGCGTCTTGAGCGAGGACTCCGAGTACGACTCCGCGCAGATGGAGAAGCTCTTCCTCTCGCTCGCCTGAGCCGCTCGGCGCAGAAAAGTCGGCGCGGACTGGCATGCTGTCGCCCATGGCGGATTCGTTGTTCGGCGCCCTGGTCCTCGTTGTGGGCCCGGAGTCGTATCTGGCTGAACAGCACCTGGCCGAGCTCCTCGCCGACGCGCTAGCCGAGTTTCCCATGGCCACGGTCAACACCGTCGAGGCCGCCACGCTCACCGAGGGTCAGCTGCTGGAGATGACCGGCAGCGCCCTGCTCGCGGCGGAGTCCGTGGCCGTGGTGACGGCGGCTGACCTCTTACCCCCAGAGCTCACCGACACCCTCGTCGGTGTCGCCAAGGACATCCCGCTCGAAACGCTCCTCGTCGTCGTACATCCCGGCGGTGTTCGGGGCAAGGGCGTCCTCGACAAGCTCAAGCCCTTGTCCCGTCGCGTGATCGACTGCCCAGCGCTCAAACCGTGGGAGCTCGCCAAGTTCGCCACCGACCGTGCGCGCCGCCTCGGCGCGAGGCTCGACGGCGAAGCCGCGCAACGGCTTGTCGAGGCGGTCGGCTCCGAGGCACGGGCCATCGCCGGCGCGGTCGAGCAGCTCGCCTCGGACTCGTCGGCGCCCACGCTCACCGCAGCGCACGTGCGGCGCTACTTCGCGGGACGCGCGGAGGTGTCGAGCTTCGCCGTCGCTGAGGACGTGCTGGCCGGCAACTACGGCCCGGCCATCGAGAAACTCAGGTGGGCGTTGTCGACCGGAGTCGCTCCCGTACTCGTCACCAGCGCGTTGGCGGGATCCTTCCGGGCGCTCGGGAAGTACTTCGAGGCCCGCGCCGACCGACGGCCCGAACCCGCGATCGCCAAGGACGTCGGCGTACCGCCCTGGAAGCTCAAGGACCTCGCGCGGCAGGCCCGCGCGTGGTCGCCCGCCGCCGTCGGCGCCGCCATCAAAGCCGTGGCCACCGCGGATGCCGATGTCAAGGGCGCCGCGGTCGACGCCGAGTTCGCCCTCGAGCGTCTGCTCACCGAGCTCCGCGACTGCCTGGAGTCCTCCAAGGTCAGTTGAGAGGGCATGCGAAAGGCGCCCCGACCTTGAGTCGAAGCGCCTGTACGCAGTGGGTCGGAAACCCTAGGTCAGAGAGCCGCAGCCTTGGACGCGATGGCCGACTTGTGGTTGGCAGCGTTGTTGGCGTGCACGACACCCTTGGTGACGGCCTTGTCGAACGCCCGCGTCGCGGACTTCGCCAGTTCAGTCGCCTTGGCGGTGTCGCCGGCGGCAACGGCCTCGTTGAAGTGACGCACCGAGGTGCGCAGGGCCGACTTCACGGCCTTGTTGCGCTGACGAGACTTCTCGTTCGTCTTGATCCGCTTCATCTGGGACTTGATGTTCGCC
>Ga0182021_10003150_pt1 | contig 19398 bp, 17 predicted proteins | sample 612E3MmetaG_FD_120493 | JGI IMG/M metagenome (GOLD analysis project Ga0182021, IMG submission 120493) | Permafrost microbial communities from Stordalen Mire, Sweden - 612E3M metaG (Illumina Assembly) | ecosystem: Environmental > Terrestrial > Soil > Wetlands > Permafrost | place: Sweden... | reverse complement strand
GACAGATGGAGCGATGTACAATTTGGTCATGGCACGTTCTGAATGTCGTTGGTTTTCTCACCCTTTTGAGCCACCACAAGATCGACTGCTTGCCCCGTCGGCACCAATTGTCCCGCTTTGGGGAACTGATCAATGACCGTGTTTGGCAGCAGTTCAGCGTTCACTTGATACGTAATGTTGCCGACTCGAAGACCGGCGAGAATCACGATCTTTTCCGCCTCCGAAAATGTTCGCTTGGTCAGATCAGGGACAGGAACCTGGTCGCCGCTTTTCCCCTGACTCACAACTAGATTGATGACGCGTCCGTTAGGCACTTTGTTGTTCTCGGGCGTATCCTGATCGATCACGTTTCCCTGCGGGTATTCCTCGGAGACTTCGTAGCGGATGGTCCCGAGCGCAAGGCCTGATTTCTCGAGTGAGAAAGTGGCTGCCCGGAGGGTCAAACCACGGAGGCCCGGCACGACCACGAGGGGCTCCCCTCCGCTTACGGTCAGGTAGATGCCGCGCCCAAACTTCACTTCAGCGTCCGAGGGAGGGTTCTGGACCACGACTGTTCCTTCAGGATATTGCTTGTCTGTATGTGTCTCTGCCTTCTTTCCGACGAGGCCTGCGTCAGCGAGGAGTTTGAAGGCTTGATCCAAAGGCTTGCCGACGACATTGGGGACTTTTGTAGTCTTCCCTTGTTGAACGTACCGCGGCATTACAATGTTATTAAAGATATAGAAAATGACCAGCAGAAGAGCGAGTGCCAGCGCCGGTTTCTTGAGCTGCTTCATGTGTATTTTTTTCCAGAAAGCCATTCTTTTCTCCGGCCAAAAGATAGACAAACTTCGGCAGAGTTTCAATATGGTCCTCTCTCAGGAGGACGACGGTTGTTGGAGGATTGCGAATTCAGTCTTTGCCGAAAGGCTTGGACTCAGTCTCGGCTGAGTCCATCGATTGTTCAAAAAATTCATTCCCGCAAATGGAACCACCAATGACGAAGGTCGTATCCTCATGGTCCCTTTCGAGATAGCGACATCTCATACTAGGCGATTGCCGGCACTCGAGAACGACATCCTGAAGGTCCTTCTCTACTTTGATGTCTTTCGTTTTCCGCTGACGGTTTCCGAGATCTATCATTTTCTTCCTTCGAATTCTATCACGCCTTCAGATGTCGCGACAGCTCTTCTTGCACCCTCACTTCAGGAGAAGGTGGAGAGCAAGAACGGATATTTCTTCCTGACCGCATCCACGGGATCCTATGCCGACGAACGTCAGGAAAAAGAACGACGAGCTGCACGCCTCCTGAAAATTGCTCGCGTCATGGGCAAGCTTATTCGCATATTTCCATACGTTCGGGGAGTCTTCCTCTCCGGCGAACTCTCAAAGGGAATCGTGAGCGAGAAAGGCGACATCGATTTTGTCGTCGTCACTCAGGAAGGAAGACTCTGGATAACGAGGACGCTGCTCATCATGTTCAAAAAGGTGTTTCTCCTAAACCGAAAACGCTTCTTCTGCCTGAATCATTTTGTATCCGAGCATCATCTCCAAGTGCAAATACGAAACATTTATAGTGCAACGGAAGTCGCGACACTCATGCCATTGGAAAATGACATGATGTTCTCTCGTTACATGCTCTCCAACCTTTGGATAACCCAATTCTTTCCAAATTGGAAGATTGACGAGAGACTTCTTCGGTCTGATCGCAGGGGGACCAGCGTCGTACGAAACACCTTTGAGGAGATGATGCCTGACCGAATTGCCGACCGCCTTGATCGATGGTTGATGGCACAATGGCAACGGCTCTGGCGAACACGCTATGCAAATTTGAGCGATGAAGAACGTAACCGAAAATACCATTGCAGTGAATACCTTTCAACGGCATATGGCGAAGACTACCAGGATACCATTCTTCGCTCCTTTGATGCCCGCCTGCATGAACATGATATCATCTGAGTCCGGTATTCATAAAAAACTCCTGTGACCGTCCGTATGGCTCAAGTCCTTTTTACGCATTCATATTTTCTTCGGTTTGACCCCAAGGAATATCGGGCGATGATGCCCTATCCCCCCCTTGGGACTCTGTATGCTGCCGGCTATCTCCGCGCACAGGGATTCGATGTTGCACTTCACGATGTGATGTTTTCGAAAAGTGAAGAAGAGTTGCAGCATGCAATCGATCATCATAGGCCAAAACTTGTCGTTATCTACGACGATCAGTTTAATTATCTTACAAAAATGTGTTTGACCCGAATGCGAGAGGCCGCGTTCGCGATGACCGGGATGGCGAAGAAGAGCGGATGCGTCGTCATCATCTTCAGCTCGGATGCCACGGATCACCTGGACAAATACTTCTCTCACGGAGCCGACTTTGTCATCTGCGGTGAGGCTGAAGAAACTCTTGCTGAACTTGTTCAAGGTCTTCTTGCGCCCGAAGAATTTGCCGTCGAGACGGTGGCCGGCTTAGCGTATTGTGTCGACGGTGAAGTGGTTCGAACAGCACCTCGCAGAGTGATTGAGCATCTCGATGCGCTGCCTTTCCCTGCATGGGATGCTGTGGATCTCTCCCCCTACCGAGATGCGTGGAAACAAAAGCATGGGCGTTTCTCCCTCAACATGGTGACAACTCGTGGTTGTCCGTTTCACTGCAACTGGTGCGCTAAACCAATCTATGGCCAGGTGTATCATACTCGGACCCCTGAAAATGTCGTTGAAGAAATGTTGCGGTTGCGGGAAGTCGCGCATCCCGATCATATTTGGTTTGCAGACGATATCTTTGGGCTCAAGCCAGGATGGATTGCTCACTTCGATGAAGTGGTAAGGATGCACGATGCAAAGATTCCCTTCAAATGCCTGTCACGAGTCGACCTCCTGCTGAAAGAGGACAACATCCGGCACCTCCAGAGCGCCGGCTGTCAGACAGTCTGGGTTGGAGCAGAATCCGCGGCGCAACATGTGCTGGATGCAATGGAGAAAGGAACGACGGTCGAGCAGATTTATGAAGCGACCAAATTGCTGCAGAGCAACGGCATCAACGTGGGGTTCTTCCTTCAGTATGGGTATCCAGGCGAGACTCGTACGGACATCGAATCCACGCTGCAGATGGTAAAAGACTGCATGCCGGACGAGATAGGAATTTCCGTGTCCTACCCCCTTCCGGGCACGCGGTTTTACGAACGAGTGAAGCAAGATCTTGAAGGCAAGCACAACTGGGTTGACAGCGGTGATCTTGATATGATGTTTCAAGGAACCTACTCACCCGATTTCTACCGCGCTCTTCACCGAATGACGCACAAAAAGTTTCGTGTTTGGCGGGCGAAGAACACCCTTATAGATTTGATTCTACATCCCCGGCATGTCAACCGCCTCTCGATCCGAGGGATGGCGGCAGCAGCATATCATGCTCTGACGTTGCCGAAACTGGAATCGCTTGTAAACTCACTCGCAACAGAACACACCTCCATGAACCATGGTTGAGAATCCAACAGACATTCTCGAGTTGCACCCGGTCGCTCAGGCATTCAACCTGATCTCGGAAGACTTCGACCGCGATCTCGAAAATGACATCACGAAGCGAATCCGTGAGAACATCTATGAAATGATCGAGGGACTTGTGTTACCCGGATCTTCCATCGTAGACATAAACTGCGGAACGGGAATTGACGCAATCGCCCTCGCGCGTCGCGGGTTCAGAGTTACCGGAATCGACATTTCGCCCAAAATGATCGAGCATGCGAAGAGGAAAGCGGAGCAGGATCACCTTCAGAATGTCTCGTTTCTCCACGGCTCGTTCGAACGACTTTCAGAGGTTTTTGACCAACCCGCAGATCTCGTTCTCTCGAATTTCGCTGGGTTGAATTGCTCTGTCGACCTTTCTGTTGTAGCCAGGGAGGTCGGCTGCATCATTTCGCCGGGAGGATTCCTCCTTGCCGTCGTGATGCCTCGATTCTCGTTCTGGGAGAGTCTCTCCTACTTCCTTCGAGGTCAATGGAGAGGGAGCATTCGACGATTCCGCAAACAAACTACGGCCACAGGATTTCGCGGCAAGACTTTCATCGTTCATTATCACTCCCCCACTTCCTTCGAACGGGCGTTTCAACCATGGTTTGATGTGAGGCAACTCATCGGCGTGAGCATCTTTTCCCCCAGTCCACAATCAATGTCTTTCTATCGTTCTTACCCTCGTCTCGTGAGATGGCTTGAAAGGCTGGACGACTTGGTAGCGCCTCTCCCTTTGTTCCGTTCGATTGGAGATCATTATATCATGGTCCTTCAACGGAGAGCATCATGACAGTGCAGACCATGCGAAATCTTGATCGGTTCGTGGGGGTACCGTGCTGCTGGATTCTTGCGGTGGTCTTGAGACTGCTTCCCCCGAATAAGACAGGGCACAGCGCAACAGAAGTGCACAATATCCTCGTCGTCAAGTTCTTTGGTCTCGGAAGCATCATCCTCTCGACGGCTGCTCTCTCGATGTTGAAGAAGCGTTTTCCCCAGGCGATGATTACGTTTCTTTCATTCGAATCAAATAGGGAATTGCTCGAACGAATCCCTTTGGTCGATAACGTTGTCACCATAGGGACATCCACCCTTCCAACATTCGCCTCTGACCTGTTTTCCCTGGTTCGAAAGCTTTCTCATGCCAAGTATGAAGTCGCTTTCGATTTTGAATTCTTCTCCAAGTTTTCAACGATGATCGTGGGATTGTCTCGTGCCCGCTCTCGAGTCGGCTTTGCGCTTCCTGCGCTGTGGCGATCTCGTCTTCTTACTCATCAGGTAAGTCTCGTGAAAGGCCTTCACGTCAAGGAAGCCTTCTGCTCCCAGGTTCAGGCGCTGCTTGGTGACGCCTCTGTTGAAGAGATAGTGCCGCCGAACATTTTCCAACAGGATTCAGCGTCACTTGACCGGAAGATGCCGTCACGCGAAGGGTCGATCATTACAGTGAATGTGAACGCCGGTGTCACGTTTATTGAGCGACGATGGGCGCCGTACCGTTTTGCAGAACTCATAGAAGAACTCTCACGGGAGGGGAATTTCTTTTTCGTGCTCACCGGAACAATGCCGGAACGCGCGTACGTTCAAAAAGTGATAGAGACCACCTCGAACCCTGAGCGTTGTTGGAATGCTGCCGGTTTGCTAAGCCTCCCAGAGCTTGGGGCATTGCTGCAACGTTCCACTCTCGTGATCTCCAACGACAGTGGACCGCTCCACCTTGCCGCTGCTCTCGGAGCGCCGACCATCGGGTTGTTCGGGCCGGAATCCCCCGAGTTTTATGGACCTATCGGTTCCTCCGCGTTCTCGCTCTATAACAAGATACCGTGCAGCCCATGCATGAATGTATACAGTGCAAAATCGTTTCGCTGCCCCTACAACGCTCAATGCATGAAGTCCATTCAGGTCGGAGACGTCAAGCTGATGATCGAGGAGGTGCTTGCAGTAGCGTGAGACAGACGGCGAAATATCTTCTCCTCGCGATTCTTCTGGGTCATCTCCTCTGGCGTGGACTCATTCCAGCAATGACCACTATCGATTCAGACTTTCCGAACTACTACGTGGCCGGACATCTGGCGCTTGAAGGACGATTTGAACGGGTGTACGACGACGATTGGTTTCAGGATCAGATCCGGTCGTTTGGAATGCAACAGATGGGAAAGTTCTCACCATATCCTCCTGTTACGGCATTTGTCATGATGCCGTTGACTCCGTTCGAGCCAGTAATCGCTCTTCGGGCTTGGACAATCATAAACATAGGAGTGCTCCTCGGCTTGATCGGATTGCTCTCGAAAATGCTCAACAAAGACTGGCTCTGGAGTGCGTTGCTGATGTTGCTCAGCGGCCACGCGCTGGTGAACAATTTCCGGCTTGGCCAGTTCTATCTGATCCTCACTTTTCTTACGCTCTGGTCACTCTCTTCATGGCAACGCGATCGCCGTCTAGCATCTGGCGTCCTCATGGGTATTGGAGCTGCAATAAAATACTTCCCTATTGTCTTCTTGCCCCTCCTCATTGCCCGAAAGGAATGGCGAATTGTAGCATCATTTCTTGGGACGGTTACCGTGTTGATCCTGCTAAGCATTGCAGTGTTGGGGGTTGAACCCTATCGGCACTTTGTGAACGCGGTATTGGTCCCCCACCTCTCCGGCAACATTCAGAATCGCTTTAGCATGAACTTCCAGTCGTGGAATAGTCTTTTGGCCAGACTTCTGCTATTCGATTCTGCGCTGAATCCAAATCCCGTTTTCGATTCCCCGATCTTGTATACCGTGAGCCTGATGGCGGTGTACGTTACTGTTCTGACGCTTCTCGTCGTCGGTGTGAGGAAAGCACAACAATTCTGGGGACATGGAGCACTCAATGTGGAATTCTCTTTGCTTTGTATTGGCGGCATTGTGTTATTTCCTGCCTCTGCCACATACCACTTTCTACTCCTGAGCATTCCCATCGCTATTCTTCTTGCTCACGGGAACAAAGCGTGGTGCGTGGAACAAAAGATCCTTGTCGCGCTCTACACCTGCACCGGGTTCATTCCATATAGCCTGTTGAGCGGTCTTGACGGAAAGGGGCTCTTGACCATCTTCGCTTATCCAAGACTTTTCCTCACCACCACGATCATGGTCGTCGCCTTGCTGTTTGTTGCTCGATCACAAAATTCTTTGACTGACCATCATCAACGAGTTCAAATCGCATGATCATACTCCTCAATCCAAAGAGTGCGCGAGTCAATCGCCGAATTCCGTTATCTGTATTAACCGTCGGCGCAGGGCTCGAGGGGCACCACGAATACGAAATTGTCGATGAAAACTTTGACTCGCGGGTGGAGCAGACTCTCGAAACCATGATTCGGGAGAAGGGTGCCCGCTACCTCGGGTTGACCGTGATGCCCGGACCGCAACTCGTCAGCGCCATTCACCTCTCGCAACATCTCAAGCGTCTCTTCCCCGCGCTTACGATCATTTGGGGAGGCTCGTTTCCAAGCATCCACACGGAAACGGTCCTTCGATCGCCGTACGTTGATATCGTTGTCCTTGGGGATGGAGAAGTGATCTTGCGGGAAGTCATTGATGCCCTCGAGGGTCAGTCGGATCTCGACTCCGTCAAGGGCATTGCGTACAGGCGCAATGGTGAAATCGTTCGAACGGAACGGCGCGAATGGACTCATCCCAATCTCATTCCACCGCTCCCCTATCACAGAATTGACGTTCAGAAGTACCTTCAGCGAACGTATCTTGGAAAAAGAACATCCGCGTATCACTCGAGCATGGGTTGTCCTTTCAAGTGCGGTTTCTGTAGCGTTGTGTCCATTTTTCAAGGACGCTGGCTGGCACAAAGTGCAGAGCGAGTTGCCGAAGAGATGAACTATGTCCACAAGCACTTTGGTGTCGACTCGATGGAGTTCTTTGACGACAATTTCTTCACGTCCGAAAAGCGGGTGTCAGAGTTTTCAGAGAGAATCCGTTCACTCAAAATGAACTGGTGGGGAGAAGGGCGAAGTGACACGTTGTATCAGTATTCCGATGCGACGTTGAGCGCCATGCGGGATGCAGGATGCAGGATGATCTTCACGGGTGCTGAGACCAGCTCTCAAGAAAAACTCGATCTCATGAATAAGGGCGGAACACAATCAGCAGAGATTATTCTTGAATTTGCACGGCGTATCAAGGATTTCGCGATCGTGCCGGAATTCTCCTTCATCTTCGGCAGCCCGTCAGACGATATCGATGGCGACATTGAACGCGATATTCAATTCATCAAGAAGATCAAGACGGTAAATCCTCAAAGTGAAATCATCTTCTACGTCTATGCGCCCGTGTTGCTTCCCGGATCCGTCCTGTTCGAAGAATCTCAAAAACGGGGTTTCGCTTATCCGAAGACCCTTGAGGAATGGAGCCAGCCGCAATGGCTTCACCTGGATTTACGCAAGAGGCCGATGACTCCGTGGCTGAAACCGCGACACATCGAGAAGATCAGAAATTTTGAAAGAGTGCTCAATGCGCGCTTTCCATCGATGACCGATCTCCGGCTGACAGAACCGAAAAAGGAGTTCCTGCGGTGGCTCAGCAGTTGGAGATACGAACGCGACTACTACGTCGCACCGTATGAGGTCCGTTTCTTTCTTTCGAAAGTTTTTCGATATCGTCAACCCGATTTGGAAGGAGCGCCACAATATTCATCGGAAGGATAAAGTGCTGATTTCTTTGAGTCGCTACACCGGTTTCACTATTCTCCATACGCTATCATGACCCAACATGCTCATTGAGCGGATTCTCCATCGATTGCACAATAGGGTGAGGACTCTTGAGCCCCATCCTGCCTATCAGGCCTGGGCGAGCACCTATGATCAGCGGGAGAACAACGCTCTGTTGTATGCTGAGGAGAGAGCCTTCATACCCCTTCTCGATTCTGTAAACCTTCGGGACAAGAACGTCATTGATTTTGGATGCGGGACTGGAAGGCATCTTTCGCGCTGCCTGGGAAGAAATGCTCTCTCAATCACCGGAATTGACATCTCGCGTGAGATGCTGGCTCGGGCTCTTCATAAAGCGTCCACTTCAGAACGGTTCATGCTTCTCGAAGCATCGATTGATTCTCTACCATTTCGTGATGCGTGTTTTGACGTAGGTATTGCGACGTTGGTTCTTAGCCACTGTGCGAGGCTCGAAGCGCCGATCGCAGAGATGTCCCGCGTCCTGCGGCATGGGGCGACTCTACTCGTGTCTGATTGGCATCCTGAAAATGACCGTCGGGGATGGAGGAGAATCTTTGAGGTGCCTTCTGCCGATGGCCCGGGGGTTCGATACTCGGTGCAGAGCTATTCTCATTCGCTCTCCGAGTATCGAGATCAGTTCCTGAAATGTGGCTTCCTTGTGGAGGATGTTCATGAACCCATGATCGATGAATCGCTGGAGCCGATCTTCAAACGCACAAACATGATGCATGTATATCATCAGTACCACGGCTCACCCGTCGTGGCAGTGTTTGCGTTGCGAAAAACATGAGGCCTCCATCGATTATACTGTCCGGTGCGCGATGTTTTGTCGGTGGTCGATTTGAGATCTGTTCACTCAAACTCATCGACGGATTCATTCGGGAAATAGCTCCGTCTTTCCGTGCAACGACGAAAGATCTTGTGCTCAATCTCGAGGGAACGGCCATTCTGCCCGGATTGATCAATGCGCACGATCACCTTGAGTTTAATCTATTCAAAAAAATAGGAACTCCACCCTATCCCAATTACGTGTCATGGGGAGAGGATATTCATAAGCAGCACAAAGACTACATTGAACAGGTACTTCGGGTTCCATTGGGGCTGCGGCTGCTTTGGGGAGCATACAAGAACATATTCTCCGGCGCGACCACTGTCGTCCACCACAACAAATTCTATTTCGATTTTCTCTTCGGGTATCCCGTCGACGTTCTTCGTAACTACGCCTGGATCCACTCTCTTGCACTTGATGATAAGCTTGAAAAGAAGTTGACATCGCGGAAAGCGAGGCCGTGTATCATCCATCTCGCTGAGGGCGTGGACGACTTTGCGAGGTCCGAGCTAACAAGACTTGTCGAAATTGGAGGGCTCACCAAGCACACGGTACTCGTTCATGGCATTGGACTCTCTCTCGGCGATCTTGCTCAGATCGAGGACGCCGGTGCAAGTCTCGTCTGGTGTCCCAGTTCGAATGATTTCCTCTTCCACCAAACAGCTCCTGTAAATCAGGCCATGGGAAGATTTCGGATAGCACTCGGAACGGATTCGACGCTGACAGGGAACTCGAGCTTGTTCGATGAGATCCGACGTGGATTGCAGGTGGAGCAGGTTCGGCCACTCGATGCGCTGGCCATGGTAACCTCGTCGCCCGCGGATATTTTCGGAATTAGAAAAGGAGAAATTGCGGAAGGAAGAGCAGCCGATCTCCTTTTGTACGACTGTGAAGAGGGGGATCCGCTCAAGGGATTCGTCGACCTTGACGTCAGCAAGATAAAGTGTCTTCTCAGGAATGGTGTGCCTCTTTACGGAGACACCTCAGTAGTGCATTCGCTTCAAGCATCGGGGACCTACACAAGTATGGAAGTGTTGAAGAAGAAGAAAATGGTCCGGGGCGATCTGGCCGGTCTGATGCAGAGCATCTCGAGACACCTTCCTGCATTCGATTTCAATGCCCTCCCCATTGAAATTGAAGTCAGTCCGAAGGCTTGAGTTTAACGACGCGGCTGAAGGCATTCATCTAAAGCTCATGGACAGTGGAAAGGCCGAACCTCGGATCCTCAGATCATCGGATGAAAGGACGGCCGTCGGATGCCCTGAATTGCATTTTACTTCAATCTTGTCTATATTTTCGCGGATTTGTCTTACATTGGACAAGGATCTTCTCACTTATTTGGGAATCAGAATCGATTGCGACCTGAATACAAAGATCTCGTCAAAAAGGCTCAGGAAGCGAAGAAACGCGCCTTCGCACCTTATTCGAAATTTCATGTTGGTGCCGCCCTCCTCACTTCCAGAGGAAAGATCTACACTGGTTGCAATGTGGAAATCAGCACGTATGCGCTGACGATCTGCGCTGAGCGAACTGCAATTTTCAAAGCGATTTCTGAAGGCGATCGTCAATTCAAAGCGATTGCAGTGATCTCTGACGATCCCGGATACACTCCTCCATGCGGTTCCTGCCGTCAGGTGCTCATGGATCTCGCCGGAAACATAGATTTCCTGATGGTCAATGGGAAAGGCCATGTGGAGATCCTGAAGATGCGGGAGCTTCTTCCCCACGCCTTTGGCAAAAAAAATCTTGAACGAACCAAGAAGAAACACAGGTAGGACATGGATACTTCGGAATTGCACAACGTGCCGCGAAATACTGGCTGGATTGAAGTCGTTTGCGGGTGCATGTTCAGCGGTAAGACAGAAGAGCTGATTCGGCGAGCGAGGCGCGCGGAGATTGCCAAACAAAGAGTTGCGATTTTCAAGCCGAGAATCGATAACCGGTACAGCGCTCAGCATATCGTTTCCCACAGCGAGCAGTCATTGACGTCTACTGTTGTCGACGATGCTTCGGAGATTCTCCTCCTCTGCAAGGATGCCCAGGTCGTAGGCGTCGATGAAGGTCAGTTCTTCAAGGCCAATCTTGTGGAAGTCTGCGAGAAATTGGCAAATGACGGAAAAAGGGTAATCGTAGCAGGGCTTGATCAGGACTATCGGGGAAAGCCTTTTGAACCAATGCCTCAACTCCTGGCAGTCGCGGAATATATTACGAAGACGCTGGCGATCTGCGTAGTATGCGGCAATCCTGCCGACAGGACACAACGGAAGACCCTTAATGCGGATCGAGTTCTTGTTGGCGCCAAGGACATTTATGAAGCTCGCTGCCGACATTGTTTTGAGCCACCTTCTGAATAAGCAGACCTGCATCGGGCAAGAGAGAGCTGAGGACCCATGAAGTGGAAGGAACGCAGGTATTGATCGACAACCAGGTCCTAGACAAAGCCGTAGGGTATCTTTCTTCACGCATCACTCGAAGACCGGAAGTCGCACTTGTCCTCGGTTCGGGGCTGGGAGATTTTGCGAGCCAACTCGTAAATCCGATTGAAGTTCCGGCAGGCGCAATCCCTTCCTATCCAACTTCTACGGTTGAAGGACATGACGGTAGACTTGTTTTTGGCACTCTCAAGTCCGACGAGCGCGAATCCCTTCCTCTTCTGGTTTTCAAAGGCCGAGTTCATTTCTACGAGAACGGACTCCTGGATTCGATCACTTTTCCGGTTCGCGTAGCCCATTCCCTCGGAGCAAGAGTACTTCTGGCAACGAATGCAGCCGGCGGAATCAATCCTGCTTTTTCTGAGGGAGATCTGATGTTGATTGAGGACTTTATTAATCTCTCGTTTCTCAATCCCCAGTGGCAGGTTCAATCAAATCCAGCAAGTCCTTTTCAGGTCATGCGTGGAAGTCATATTGATGAAGGACTTTCCAACTTGGTAACTGAATCCGCGAGTGGGCTTGGCATCAAGCTTCAGCACGGTAGCTACTGCTTTCTTAGAGGCCCTTCATACGAAACCAAAGCAGAAATTGAGATGCTTCGGAGGATCGGGGCTGATGCTGTTGGAATGTCCACAGTTCCTGAGATCATTATAGCATCGAAACTAGGAATGCGTGTTACTGCGATATCTTTGATTTCCAACCTCGCAGCTGGTTTAAGTGACGAGCGATTGTCCCATAAAGAAGTTGCACAAACAGCGTCTCGTGTAAAGCAAGTATTCAGTGCTTTATTGACCGAGATCATCCTACGAATCAAGAACTGACTATTAATCTCGAGCTATGGCATCAGACCCTTCAAATAGCATTGATTATCGGGACCTTCGCTCCGTTGGAGGAACCTTCTCTCCACTCTTCGTGGACTATGTCTCCGATTTTTCAAAAGTCCAGGAGTTCTATGCCTGGAACTTCCGTAATGAAGCGCACTGGAAGTCACTTCTCAAGCGGGTCACGGAGCGATCTCTCGACAGATCTTCATTGGTGAAGATCCTCGGAGAGCAAAACCGAAATTTTCACTGTGGGGTCCGGACGCTGGCAAATATCGATGCACTTTTGAATGACAACACCGTCGCAGTTGTGACAGGCCAACAAGTTGGGTTGTTTACAGGGCCCCTCTATACCATTCTGAAGACCTTGACCACTCTAAAGCTTGTGGAGCAGCTTTCGGAGAAACACCCTGAATACAATTTTGTGCCCGTATTCTGGTTAGAGGGTGAAGACCATGATTATGAGGAAGTCAACTCGATAAAGGTGGTGACAGCTTCAAATGAGGTTGCCGAGATGAAGTACGAGCTCAAACCACCCTCCGACGACCAAAACCTCGGTGCAGTTGGGAAGATTGAGTTCGGAGATACCATAGAAGATGTCTTCGCAAGTTTGGACCAAGCTCTTGTGCAAACTGAGTTTAAGCCAAAAGTCCTAGAGCTATTTCGAACTGCTTATCAGAAGGGAATGACCTTCAACCGGGCGTTTGCACATCTGCTCAACGTTCTTTTGGAGAACTCCGGGCTTATCTTCCTGGACCCGAATGACAAGGATGTCAAGAAATTGCTGGCTCCGCTCTTTCAACGCGAACTCGCGGAGACGCCTCATTTTTGCAAGCTTGTGATAGATCAAAGTGCCGAACTTGAGAAGCACTACCATGCTCAGGTGAAGCCGAAATCGCTGAATCTCTTCTTCTTTCACCGAGGCGGAAGGTATCTCTTGGAGCCGCGACCGGATGGGTATTCGCTTAAAGGGACTCGGCAACACTTGACCAAAGAACTGGTCACAGAAGCTGCACTGAATACGCCCGAGCTCTTCAGTTCGAATGTGGTTCTCCGACCAATCTGCCAAGACTGGCTGCTTCCCACCCTCGCGTACGTCGGCGGACCGGCGGAGGTTGCCTATTTTGCCCAGCTCAAGCCGTTGTATGAGGCTGTCAATATCCCTTGTCCAATTGTCTATCCAAGGGCCAGCGCCACGATCATGGAGGAGAAAGCAGACAAAGTACTCGAGCGTTTCTCCGTTTCACTACTCGACCTTTTGACCGATGTTGAGAAGGTGAAGGAAAAGGTAGCCGGACAGGTTGCAGACCTCAATTTGGATGAAGTTTTCGGTGGGACATTTTTGACGGTTCAGGAGTCACTCGAGGGGATCAAACAGGCATTGCGCGATATCGATCCAACCCTTGTGGGTGCGTTGGAAAACGTATCAACAAAAACGCTCGCGAACATCGAGGGGTTGAAGGAAAAAGCTATTGCGGCACAGAAGAGGCAGCACGAAGTGTCCTTACGTCAGATCGACAAGGCTGCGAGTATTGTCTTCCCGCAATCGAGTTTTCAGGAACGAGAGCTCAACATTGTCTACTTCCTGAATAAATACGGGATGGAATTCCTACGCTGGCTGTACGGGGAGTTGAAAATCGATCTGTTTAAGCATCAGGTGATTCGTCTTTGACGCGGCTCACCACGTCTCCGACGTCGTGCCCTCAGATTATTTTCTCACTTTGATAGTCAAAAAAATGCACCTGCGACATGTCGAATAGGAGGTCGAGCGTCTTCCCAGCAGCCGGCTCCTTGGTAGAAGAAACACGCGCGACGTGCTGATTGCCGGTTTTTGTTGTAGTAAAATGCACGAAAATCTCATTCCCCATCGGTTCAACGACTTCCACAGTCACTTTCACTTTCGTCCCCGATTTCACTCCTTTGCCGGCCATCTGGACGTTCTCCGGCCGTATCCCAAGAAAGACATTCTGTCCGACATGCTTCCGTAGTCTTGCCTCATCTTTTTTCCGGATCGGCAGCCGCACGCCTCCGCCCTTCTCGACGAAGAACAGCCCTTTCGTCCTCTCGATTGATCCATCAAAGAAATTCATTGCCGGGCTCCCGATAAACCCCGCAACGAACTTATTGTTTGGTCGTGCATAGATGTCACGAGGGGCATCTATCTGCTGGACGAATCCGTCTTTCATCAGCACGATCTTGTCTCCCATCGTCATCGCTTCTGTCTGATCGTGCGTCACGTAGATCATGGTGGCCCCGAGGCGCCGGTGAAGCTTGGAGATCTCCGTGCGCATTTGAACGCGGAGTTTTGCATCGAGGTTACTCAACGGTTCATCGAAGAGAAACACTTTTGGCTTGCGAACGATGGCTCTTCCGACCGCGACTCGCTGACGCTGCCCACCTGAGAGAGCTTTCGGCTTTCGATCGAGGTATTCTTCGATGCCGAGGATCGAAGCGGCTTCATGCACTCGTTCGTTGATTTCCTTCTTTGGAAGCTTTCGCAGCCTCAAGCCGAAGGCCATGTTCTCATAGACCGACATGTGAGGATAGAGTGCATAGTTCTGGAAAACCATCGCGATGTCCCGGTCCTTCGGAGGAACGTCGTTCACCTTCTTCCCATCAATAGAAACGTCTCCACTTGTAACTTCTTCGAGACCTGCAATCATCCGCAGTGTAGTGGATTTGCCACAGCCGGATGGTCCAACCAGAACAACAAATTCCATTTCCTTGACGTCCAGACTCATATCGTGCACTGCCACAACTCCGCCTTCGTAGACTTTCCTCACATTCTCTAACCGGACACTTGCCACTTTGTGATTCTCCTAATGCTAATGCAGCTGAAGGGTTTCAAGGAGATTCCAGAATGCAGGAAATGAAATGTCGACACATTCTGCATTCTGGATGGTCGTTTCGCCCGATAACGCCAAACCCGCGACCCCAAACGCCATTGCAATTCGGTGGTCTCCAAAACTGTCGCATCTGGCGTGAAGTAAGGACTTTTTGGCTTGAAATGCAAACCCGTCGGCGTACTCTTCCACATCCAATCCGAGGTTTCGAAGATTCGCGACGATGGAAGCAATCCGGTCAGATTCTTTCGCGCGAAGGTCAGCTGCACCTTGGATGGTTAGTCCGACTCCGGAGAGAGCTAGCGTAACGGAAATGATGGGAATCTCGTCGATGAGCTCGGCTACTGCGTTGCCATCGAGCCACACATTGCCTTGGAGCTCTGTGGATAAGACTAGAAGATCGCCGATGGGTTCGCCTGCGACGATTTTCTCATCCAGGATCGAGATTGACGCGCCAAGCGAGCGATAGAAATCGAGTATCCGAGTGCGCGTGGGGTTCAGACCCACGTTACGGATGCGAATTTCCGAATGTGGTACAATCAAAGCCGCGGAGACAAGGAAAGCAGCGGAAGATATATCTCCCGGAACTTGGAATTCTCCCGGCTGAATCTCCCTTCCTCCTTCTACCTCCACGCTGTGGCCCAGAGCTGAACGAGTCGTTGTCAAGCCAAGCATTCTCTCTGTGTGATCGCGCGTGACAGTTTTCTCCACGACGCGTGTGGTTCCATCAGCAAAAAGTCCGGCAAGGAGAATAGCGGACTTAACCTGCGCACTCGATATCGGCATCTGATATTCAATGGGGCGCAATGGATATGTGCCGAGAATACGGAGAGGAGCGGTTCCCTTCGGAGTCCCCTCAATCCTCGCGCCCATCTCAGAAAGCGGGTCGATAATACGCTTCATCGGCCTGCCACAAAGAGATTCATCCCCGGAAATCGTGCTTGCAAACGGTTGTCCTGCAAGAATTCCCGACAAGAGTCGTATGGTCGTTCCCGAATTTCCGGCATCGAGGATGGTTTGCGGAGCCTGAAGACCCTTCAGCCCGCGACCATGAACGCTGAGGAACTCACCTTTCCACTCGAATTGGATCCCAAGAGTGCTCAAGCATGTTTTCGTGCTCGTTGGATCGGCTGCGTCGAGAAGCCCAGCGATTCTCGATTCACCGTTCGCCAGGGCTGCAATCATCAATGCCCGATGAGAGATAGATTTGTCCCCGGGGACGGTTACAGTGCCCCGAAGACCTTTGGATTTGGTTACCTGTCTGTCCATTTCGTCACCAAAAAAGAAATCCCCACTCCTGCGTAGCCTTGACGGCGTCGATGGTGTGAGGATTTGTGATCCGCGGAACCTTGAAATGTTTAGTGCCGCTTGTGGTCGGAATGACCCCTGTCGCGCGGCCCACTGCTTCGTCGTTCGCGGGCCTTGCTCATCTCCTCCTGGGCATTTTCGCCACCAGGGAGCAGAGCTTTTCGACTGAGATTCAGCCGTCCTTCGGAATCGATCAGCATAAGTTTCACCTCAAGCGAATCTCCGACCTTGAACAGATCCTCAACCTTCTCAACACGATTCGTGTCGAGCTGGGAGATATGCACGAGTCCTTCCTTGCCGGGAAGGATTTCAACGAACGCACCGAATTCCATGATCTTCTTTACGGTCGCGGTATATGTTTTGCCCACTTCCGGTAATTCGGTCATCTTGCGGATGGCATCCATCGCCTTGTCTGCTGATTCCTTCAAGACTGCAGCGACGGTGACTGTGCCATCATCTTCGATGTTGATTTCCGCACCGCTGTCTTTTACCAGCTGGCGGATATTCTTACCACCGGGTCCGATGATCATTCCGATCATATCGATCGGTACTTTGATAGTCTGGAGCCGTGGAGCATACTGCGAGAGCTCGGGGCGAGGTGCGGAAATTGTCTTGCTCATCACGCCCAGGATATGGAATCGGCCGGCTTTTGCCTGCTGCAACGCCTTGTCCATGATCTCCAACGTGATCCCTTGGATCTTAATGTCCATCTGGAAAGCAGTAATCCCTTCCGTTGTTCCGGCTACCTTGAAATCCATATCTCCAAGATGATCTTCGTTTCCAAGAATGTCGCTGAGGATGGCAACTTTGTCGCCTTCCTTCACCAATCCCATTGCGATTCCAGCGAGAGGACGTTTGAGTGGGACGCCGGCATCGAACAGCGCGAGCGTTCCGGCACAAACCGTGGCCATGGAAGATGAACCATTCGACTCGAGGATATCAGACAGAACGCGGATGGTATATGGGAAGTCGCTTTCCGCAGGGATGAGGTTCTTCAACGACCGTTCGGCCAGGTTTCCGTGTCCAATCTCACGTCTTCCGGGACCGCTCACTCGACCAACTTCGCCGACACTGAAGGGAGGGAAGTTGTAGTGCAGCATGAAGCGCTTGGTTGTTTCTGCCATGAGGCCTTCGATGATTTGCTCATCGCGCTTTGTCCCGAGAGTGGCAGTGGTGAGACTTTGCGTTTCGCCCCGTGTGAAGAGTGCCGAGCCATGTGTGCGCGGAAGCAAACCGATTTCGCATGTAATTGGGCGTATGTCCGTGAGGCCACGACCATCGAGGCGCTTCCCCTCATTGAGGATGGTGGAACGCATCGCTTGGCTTTCCAGCTCATGAAGGAGGTTCCCAATCAGTTCTGATTGCTCCGGATACTTCTCCGCGAGTGCCTGATTGACTTCCTCATACACTTTTGTTGTAGCCTCTGCACGTTGTTCTTTTGCCAGAACCGTCCGGCTGAGTTCTTTAAGTTTAGCTTCTCCGAGTTTCTTCACGGAGTCCGCTAATCCCTCAGGGACCTGAGACGGAGCAACGGGACGCTTTGGCTTCCCGGTCTGCTTCGCCAGGTCGATCTGCGCCTTGCACAAGAGCTTTATTGACTCGTGTCCAATCCTGAGAGCTTCGAGCATGTCCGTTTCGGAAATCTCCTTGGACTCACCCTCGACCATGACGATAGAGCTCTCGGTTCCGGCGACTGTGACATCCATGTCGCTGTGTTCCAATTCATCGTATGTGGGATTGATCAAGAATTGACCATTCACACGTCCGACGCGAACAGAGGCAATCGGGCCATCGAACGGAGCGTCAGAAATCATCAACGCCGCTGATGCGGCGCAGGCTCCAAGGATATCTCCATCGTGCTGCGAATCGGAGGAATAGACCGTTACGAGAATCTGTGTTTCGTTGAAGTACCCTTCCGGGAACATCGGACGGATTGGCCTGTCGATTAGCCTGGAAGAGAGTATTTCCTTCTCTGTTGGACGGCCTTCTCGCCTGAAAAACCCGCCAGGAATTTGTCCTGCGGCTGAGGTTTTCTCACGATATTCCACCTGAAGAGGGAAATAATCCTGACCCTCTTTTATTTCTTTGGCGCTGACGACTGTTGCCAACACCATCGTATCGGCATAGCGTACCATGACGGCACCGTCTGCTTGTTTGGCGAAGCGACCCGTTTCAAACGAGAGCACTTTTCCGCCTACTTCAACTTCTTTTGTTACGACCATAACGTGTTTCTTTCTTTCAATGAGAGCTGAACTGTCAGCTCATGGTGAGAGCACCAAATCACGCAACCTATTTGCGGATTTCGAGCTCTTGAATGATCTTGCGATATCGATTAATGTCCTTCTTCATCAGATAGTCCAGCAAGCGGCGTCGTTTGCCGACGAGCTTCAGAAGACCTAAGCGGCCATGATGGTCCTTCTTGTGAGTATCTAGATGCGGTGAGAGAGAGTTCAAATGTGCAGTTAGGATGGCGATCTGGACTTCCGGAGTGCCGGTGTCTGTCTCAGTCTTCCCGAACTTCTTGATGATCTCGGCCTTTTGTTCTTTCGTAATAGGCATTGCGACTCCTTCAAAATGTACTGATGGTTTGTCAATGAGATTGTCAATGAGATTGTCAATGTAAAAAGTTTGATCGGGGAAGCCGCGTCTGAAGCTCCTGCTCGAGTCTGCGACTCTCCTCTTTGTCTTTGTTCATTTGCTCAATGAGTTGGGCAGCATTTTCAAATTTGCGCTCTTCCCGAAGATGCTTCAGAAATTGTAGTGAGATCGCCTTTCCATACAAGTCGCCGTCAAAGTCAAGCAGGTGCGCCTCGATCGTTCGTTGTCCGTGTGTGAAAAAAGTCGGTCGCACTCCGATGCTTACCATGCACGAATACATGCTCCCGTCGATCTCCACCTGTGCAAAGTAGATCCCATCTTGAGGGATCATCTTTCTGTTTGATGACAATTGGAGATTTGCTGTGGGGTAGCCCAATTG
>Ga0182021_10003149_pt1 | contig 19400 bp, 16 predicted proteins | sample 612E3MmetaG_FD_120493 | JGI IMG/M metagenome (GOLD analysis project Ga0182021, IMG submission 120493) | Permafrost microbial communities from Stordalen Mire, Sweden - 612E3M metaG (Illumina Assembly) | ecosystem: Environmental > Terrestrial > Soil > Wetlands > Permafrost | place: Sweden... | reverse complement strand
TTGCAATTCAACAAAAAGATGCGATCATCCATTAAATATCTCCCGCTTTTTCACAAAAGCGATTCTCTAACCTTATTAATATAAAATTGTCTTCCTAATTTTTGATAACATAACCTTTCTGACTGCCGAAATCACATCATCAACCGATATGTCCTTAATACACTGATTATAGTTTTTATAAAGACAAACGTCCTCGTCGCATCTATATCTGCATGGGAAATCTTTTTCTATTACAGTGTGAATCTTACCGTATGGCCCTGTCTCAATGCTCTTGGATGGGCCAAATATTGCGATGGTCGGGGTCTTCATTGCCGCAGCTATATGCATGGGGGCAGAGTCGTTGCAGATAAAGAGTGAACATAGGCTTATCACACCAGCAAGTTCCCTCAACGTCATCTTCCCCGCCAAGACAACTGGCCTGTTTTCCATTAACTCTTTTACACTTTCTACCAAAGACACTTCATCAGGGGCACCTGTCAATATAACTGTTGCCCCCAGTTCGCTCGCGATAAAATCAGCCACAGCCGCATATCTTTCAGGGAACCAACACTTAAGCTCCTTTCTTGAACCGGGATGTAAAGCAATCACAGGTTTATCCGGAGTAACCCCTTCCTCATTTAAAATTTCTTTTACACTCTTCTTTTCATTTTCTGTAAGGTATATTCCCCATTCAACATCTTCACAGGTTTTGCATCCGAGAAACCTTGTTATATTTAAGTGATACTCCACCCTGTGAACAGTCCCATTATACGGAACAACATGAGAAAGGAAACATCCACCGCCTCCTACATCATAACTCACCTTGTACCTTGCTTTTAGAGGGAAGACAAGGAACATGATTTCACGGATATCGCCTCTTGTTTCAATAACAAGATCAAAAGATCTTTTTCTTAAACCTCTTATGAAGTTTATGTATTCTCTCTTTTCCGAATCATAAAACCAAAAGGGGTCATAAGTTATTATTTCATCCACATAAGGGTTGTTTTCAACAACCTCCTTAGCGTTAGTCGATGTAAGAAAAGAAATCTTTGCATTTGCGAACCTTTCACGAATGGGCTTAAGAAGGGGAAGGGCCATCACCACATCACCGATATAGGCTGTTCTTATGATCAATATCTCCTTTATCTCCTCTGGCCGTATCTCCTCATTCTTTTTAAACAGCAACCTTGGCAGGAATATGGCATTCCCTATAAAATCAGCCGCCATTGTGGCGTAAAGCTTCTTCTTGTTTATTATCCTATACAAACTTAATGAACTCGCAAAAAGTCGTTAATGGTCCAATTTATCTCTGCAACTCCAACAGGCACCTCAAAATCAGGCCTTTATGGTGCAAATGCCTTCGAATTAAATTGTATTCTTCACTTTTTATTAAAGAGGGTGTTTGCCGGTAATTAAGGGCAAAGGTTTATAAGCATATTCCAAGACATCGCATATTGCAGTGACGAGCTTCTTCTTTCTGTTAATGATCCTGCGGACTCACTCATTCCCATCATACCACATTACATAGATACTTTTGCCATTCTTCAAAAAGCGATAGGCGTATACATCCTTGCCCGGATATATACGTTGAGTCATTTCCCAATTGCTTCCCTCCAGCTTATCGACAAGGAGTTTGTAGCTGTAATACGCCAATTTTTTAGAGGAGTCACCATTTTCCCTGGGATTATTTATCAGACCCACGTTCTCGAAGTAGCCATTTGGTGTGCCGATTTTGCCAGAGGGCTCATTAGACATCTTGAACCAGAAAATTTTCTTTACCCCATTCCCTATAAAATATACATAGCGTTTAACGAGTTCCGCCGCCTGGGCAGCCTCATCCTGTTCACGAAGAGCCTCTCCAGTTTTCCCGACAACACCCTTCCCGCCAGGGGTCCCGGTTTCGGTCATCCAGAGAGGAGTATTGCCGTATCCATAGCTAGACAGTGTCCTGTTATAGTTTTCCATAAACTCTCGCAGGTCACGTCCCCTTATCTTCCTGTACTCACCGGCATTGCCATACCAGTGGATGTCAAAGATATCAAAATACCTGTCACCCGGCTTATCTTTTATTTTCTGCAACTCCTTCAGCAACGGGATGTAAAACTTGTCGAAACCCTCAACCGAGCTTGCTCCTGCAATCACAATCTTTGCCCTCGGGTTGACCTTTTTTATCGTCTGATAAGAGGCCTTGAGAAGTTTTGCATAGTTCTCAGGCGTATCGCCCCAATATTTACCAAAAACACCATCGACCTCATTTTCAATCTGCCAGTAGTTTACAACTGGTGACCCGGGGGCATCGTCAATACCATCCCCATTATAGCGTTCCACCGCTTTAGCCAGGAATTTTAAAAAGGCAACCATATCGGATGGCGCCTTTGGCTTAAAGAGCTTGTCCATTCCCTGGTCCCATCGGTTGAAGGAACGCACGGTAATTAAGGAATGGATACCGTTTCTTGACGTTTCGCTGAATAAGCGGTCACAAACATCCCAATTATACAAACCTTTAGTTTTTTCTACAATGTCCCATGCCATAGTCTTCCCGGAATAGCGTATCCATTTAACGCCAATATCAGTATATTGTCCGTCAAAATTAGGCAATGGTATCGGCGTTCCGCCAAATGGCGAATTAAGAGAGACTAAAGGACTGATGACAGACCTTCTATCGTCTCCCTCTTCTACAATAACCGGAATGGAGGAAACATTTATTTTAACCTTCCCACCAATAGCCTTCATAGTATTGGTGGAAAAAGCATCTTTTGATTTTACGAACTCATTGCCGTATTTAAAGCCACGCACAGCCTTTGTGATGGTAACCTTATCAGCGCTCACCTCCAGATCAACCGTTTTATAATTACCTGTTGTTTGCAATGTTGCCGCTTCCGGTTTGTAGACGTCCACACTAGTAGTGGTTTCAGCGGCTTTGGCCTCTTTGACAGCCGCTATGGCCTCATCTATCAACCTGATGGCTTCTTCAAAATTGCCTGTTCCTGCTGCGTTACGGGACTGTATACCCAGTTTCATCGCTTGGAAAACGTTTGCACCTTTGGCTTTTTTCTCGGCCATGAGACTGCGAAACTGTTCGACCTTCTGTTGTAGGGCGGCCGGTATTGGTTCCTTCAAATTACTTGACTCCGACTGCGCCCATGACTCAAGGTGGCAATGGAGCATCAGCGCGACAATGATTACCAAACCAATGGAGATGATTCCTTTCTTCATCGCAATCCTCCTGATTAGAGATTGTCACTCATAGTAAAGTCGTTACTGTTATAATGTATGGACAACGTTTAAAACGCCTCGCGGCAGAAGATCATAGAGTTGCCCAATCATGTACACATCGATGCATCCATCCCCATGAAGCATCTATAAGATTCCCTTTTGTAAATACTTGAAGATGCTTTCCGCCGCTATCCGATGGCCGTCCCTGGTCCAGTGGGAATCCCGGGCAAAGTAAACCGGCCGTACCTTTGAAGTTCGAAAAACAGGCAAGAGAGGCAAGGTGGGGATATTTTCCAATTTTCCAAATTCCGTTATTGTGTCAGAAAGCTTGGTCATGTTCTTATTGAAGAAATCGTCAGTATATAAATGCCCGAGTCCCTTCTTCTTCCATTCACCCCTGTCTATCTCGAAACACAAAGGTATTATGACAATAATTGTTTTTGCTCCCCGCGATCGGGAAATATCGCGAATCTTGACTAGGTAACCTTCGGTCCTATCAAACGCCTTTTTAAACTGGGGACTATAATTTTCTTGGTAAGGCGCAAAAACACCACCGATGCTAGTGGAGAAATTTTTTTTCATAACGGTCGCTGTCTGCAATAGAATCTGGATACCCCGCAAATAGGAGAGAAAATAGAAGCGGTTTTTGAGCTTTTGTTTCGTAATGGCCGCAGGGATCCCATTCATCACATCAACTACATCGTTGCTGTAGAAACCGACGATGACGAGGTCCGGTTCGTATCGCTGCAGCAGTTCCTGAAGGTAGAGATATTCCTGCTCGGTTCCATACCCATCGACTCCGGCATTGATGACTTCATAAGTTCTCGCACCGCTGCCCTTGGACGACTGGTTGAGCATCGTCTCCAACACTTTGGGATATGATTCCTCAATATTCACCCCGAGGCCAAGGGTGAATGAATCCCCCAAAACGAGGATGCGGAATGTTTTTGGATCTTTCGTTTTTGGATACTCGCGATCTCTCAATCCTTCGGAGTTGATCTTGATCGATGATGTAAAATCGAATGTCTGATAGTTTATAGCATAATTAGGTACTAACCGATAACCAAGCTTCTCATCTAGTTGGTGCATGAGGCGTATCTTCACGCTATTCGGCATTACCAGGCGAGTGATCCCTTCAGCCAGAAGGAAGAAGAGGAGTATGGCAAGCATCAAAAGAAAACAATTTACAAGGAGATTCTTGATGTCTTTCATAACGATCTCACCACGTCTTTTCAAAGTCCGCCTTGGTATAGGACTTGTTCCGTTCTTCAAAATAACTCTGCCTCTTGTTGATTCGGAAATGATCAACGAGATGGTGGTTGAAAATACGGTAAACAAAGGCTAAGGGGGTGAGGATCAGATAAAATGTCAGGATGAGGATGACTTTGGAATTGAAAGCCCCCAAAACTGCGGCAAATTTCATCCAGTAACAGGCGATGGCTGAAGTGATCCGACTTTCCAAGGCATTACCCAGGCACAGCAGCATGGCAATCCATAGCAACCACTGGACGCCAAAAACCAAGAAGGCAACCAGGAGAGCCAGCGTCAGGATATTGATGGTTTTTGATGTGGCAAGACTATCTGGTTTCATGATCCCTCAGATTAAAATAATGTATAAATAAAGGGCGCCACAGCGGAGCCACTTAACATGATTAGGATTCCCATGAGCAGCAATAAAATGATTATAGGCAGTAGCCACCATTTTTTCCTTTCTTTTAAAAATCCCCAGAGGTCTCTCAGAATATCCATATTTTACATTCCTTCAGTCTTAATGATCTTCAGTTAATCCAGGCCGTACTCCTCCTGCCAATCCTGCTGTTCCTGCCACGGAGGTTGTTCCTCCTTGGTGAAGATGTAATTTTCTACCACCAGGTAATCCATGTCCGTCCGCATGAAGCAGCGGTAAGCGTCTTCGGGTGTACAGACGATAGGTTCCCCGCGGACATTAAAGCTCGTGTTGATTATTAACCCATAGCCCGTCTGGTCTTTGAAGGCTTTCAAAAGATTCCAGAAGCGGGGATTGGTCTCCCGGTGCACCGTTTGGAGGCGGGCCGTATAATCGAGATGAGTAATGGCGGGGATGTCGGAACGGACATAGTATAGCTTTTCCTTGATAGGCCGCTGGTGGTAATCCGGTGGCAGGGGACATTGCCGCTGCTTCTGCACATCGGCAATGAGAAGCATATATGGCGAAGGCGTATCCATTTCGAAATATTCTGCGACGTCTTCGTATAGGACCGAGGGTGCAAAGGGGCGGAAGCTCTCCCGGAACTTGATCTTAAGGTTTAGCCGTTTCTGCATCTCCTTGTTCCGGGCATCACCCAGAATGCTCCGGTTGCCTAGGGCCCGTGGCCCCCATTCCATCCGACCTTGAAACCAGCCGACAACCTTGCCATGATGCAGATATTCGGCAACAGTGGTGCTCAAGGCCGCAAAGTCTTCTATACGATTGTATGGTGCCCGATATTTTTTAGCGGTGCCAAGAATTTCCAGATCGCTGAATTCAGGCCCCAGATAGGCCCCGTGCATCTGATCCTTTCCTCCGGAAATTCTCCGGGGTTTCTTATAGTATATATGATGGATGGCATAGGCAGCTCCGAGAGCACCACCGGCGTCTCCCGCAGCAGGCTGGATCCAGATATCATCAAATTCACCACCATGGAGGAGCTTGCCATTGGCAACGCAATTCAGGGCCACGCCGCCGGATAAACACAAACGCTTTGAACCGGTCAGTTTTTTTGCCGTCCGGGCCATTTTTACGACGATCTCTTCTGTGATTTGCTGGATGGCATAGGCCAGATCACCGTGGCGCTGATCGATAGCCGTCTCTGCCGCCCGGCGTGGAAATCCGAAGAGTGCCTCCCATTTGTCGTCTTTCACCATGCTGAGACCCGTGGCGTAATCGAAGTAGTCCTGATCCATCCATATGGAGCCATCTTCCTTGATGTCCACAAGGTGATCGAGAATGGCCTTCTTATACCGTTTTACTTGTTCCGAGCCGGGATCTCCATAGGGGGCCAGACCCATGAGCTTGTATTCCCCGGAATTGACCCGGAAGCCTAAATAATGCGTGAAGGCTGAATAAAGGAGTCCCACTGAATGGGGAAAGCGCATCTCTTTCAGGATGGTGATGTCATTGCCCTGGCCATAACCGATAGAGGCGGTAGCCCATTCCCCTACTCCGTCAATGGTCAGGATGGCTGCCTCTGAAAAAGGAGAAGGGAAGAAGGCACTTGCAGCGTGGGCTAAGTGATGTTCCGTAAAGAGAAGCTTTACATCTTGAGCCGCGGTGCAGCCGATCTTCTTTAGTTCGTCCCGAATTAGTTTCTTCAGGAAAACCTTCTCCTTGATCCAGACGGGAATGGCCGACATGAAGGATTTCAAACCTCTAGGGGCGTAAGCATAATAGGTCTCCAAAAGACGTTCGAACTTCAGGAGAGGCTTGTCATAGAAGACGACCGCTTCCATATCCTCCATCCTGACCCCGCCATATTCGAGGCAGAAGGCGGCGGCACGGGCCGGGAAGGCTGGGTCGTGCTTCTGTCTGGTAAAACGCTCCTCCTGGGCGGCGGCGACGATCTCCCCGTCCTTGAGGAGGGCCGCGGCGGAATCGTGATAAAAGGCTGAAATGCCTAAAATGAACATAAAACCTCGTTAGTTGAGATATCGTACTTATTATATATGAAAAAATTATTATCCGGAAGCTGAAAGTTATTCGAAGCCTTCCTAGTTTATTATCCGGATGATGCACTCGGCATTACCATGTAATGATCCTTTAATTCGGAAAGAAGAGGCAACGGAGCAAAGTCATCATCAAGAGGAAACAATTTGCTTGAGATTTCTGATATTTTTTACGAGTTAGTTGTTTGGATAACAGCATCCGAAGACTTACGTTCCTCCTCGACCAATAGAATGGTCACCGTAATTAGCCCCAATGCAAACCAGAGAGTGCTGTATCCATAACTGAAATCGACAAGACCGTGAACCAGGATAACCAACAGACTGCCCGTCGCTGCAACCAGCATCAGCTGGGCGTATGTCTTCTGATATGGAATCAATTTCAGCAATCTGATAATCAACGCAATGATCAGCCCTGCCGTTGAGAGTATGCCGATAATACTGAAGTCAAAGAAGGTGGAAAAGTATATACTGTGGGCATGGGGGTACGGGTAGTAATGAAATCCTCCTATGCCCAATCCCCACCCCGGCGCGTTCACAAATAAATCATGGAACCCCTTTCCCCATATATGCAGGCGGCTTTTTATAGACACATCTTCCGACCCTAGTACGCGCGGAATCCGCCCATTCGCTATATTCTGCGCGACAAACAAACCAACAACGATGGACAGAAAGATCAACAGATTTCTTGAAAACTTTGCCCGCAGAGCATTAAAAGCTACCAGGAAGAACATGCCGAGAATGATCAAACAACCAAGCCCGGCCTTGGATTTCGCCTCCAGAACACCGTAAACGAGGAAAATAATGATGATGAACAAAAAAGACTTTTTGAATATGCCTTTTAAACTCAGCAACAAACCAGTGGCAAATGCGATGGCAATATTCAGGAAGCATGCGAGCATGTTTGGATGGCACAATGCCTTGGCGCGAGTGTTGGAATGTTTTATGTAGTAGTCCAGCGTCAGACCTTTTGTCAATATATATGTACTGCCGATTTCTTTTTGGAGAAAGTGCAGAGACCATATGGACAACCCGGCCATTATAACAGCGATGAATATTAGTATCTTTACAGTCATCCTGTGCGCTGCTTCGTTTTTTCTCAGTGTCACGACGACGAGATAAAACACGACGATGTCACTGACCTGTATGAGTAGCTGAAAGAGTGAGTGGGGGAGATTCCTCGCCCAAAATAAGCCCAGGCAGGCCCATACGAAGAATATCAGAATAAAACTATTTACTGGTGTGGCAAAGTCGGCTATGCTTATCTTTGCCATTTTTCTCATCAGGATGCCTGCCATAGCCGCCAGTGCGATCCAGGGGAATAACGGCATGATGTCGATGAGTTCAGACCACTGATAATGGGAACGAATACCGACGAAATTCTTTTCGATCGGTATCAAGAGGACAACAAGATACAAGCTGAGCTCTCTTTTCAAGAAAGCAAGTGCAGTAATGGTCATCAAAGCAAGGGCGATCAGTAGGGTCTTTAACTCCCAGATATCCCATGTTAATGCTGCAAGGACCATAAACGGCGCAAGCAGAATGGATGCGTAAATAAGGTTAAGCCGTTTTTCATAATCTACAGAATTTAAGATCTGTGCTTTCATTCAATGTACCCCAATCCCCGCAGCCTCTCTTCTATCAATTTTCTTTCCGCATCGCTGTAGTTTTCCTGCATTTGAGAACGGCCGGAATCGTCCGTTTTTGAGCCGTTCATGAGCACTGGCTTATTTTCAACCATCTCCGGGATGAAGACATCCGTTAAAACCCTGCCGTCCATATCCGATGGCACGTTATCACCCATCAAATAAAGAATGGTAGGGGCAAGGTCTACAATTCTGACACCGGAAAACTCCTGCCCCCTCTTTATGACGGGACCTCTGATCATGAAAAGGCCGTTATCTCTGTGGGCGCCGTTTATGGGCAGGGCATCAGCAATGTCGGGAGGGCATTTCACATATTCCTTCGCGCCCGTCTCATCTATGAGTATGACGCCGCTTATCCTGATATCGTCTTCAAAGATGACCAGCATATCCGGTGCTTTATACAGGTACTTCCCATGATAAACTTCCTCTTTTCTGAATACGTTTTTTACCACTCTTTTGCCGGTCAGGGGATCATGCCATCGGTAAAGCGTTTTCTTTACGTCTTCGCATATGCCATCATATGCTTCAGGCGTCACAACTCCGAGGGATTCCCTGCCTTTCACATTTATCCATACTTCTAAACGGGTTGGCTCATTAAATGCCCTGGTTTTAAGCCAATCGATGTTGCTAAAGCTTTTCTGAGAATCCAATCTGTTTCTTAATTCCGGGAAGTGCCGAAGCAGTCTTTCCTTGGTCTTTCGGCTGGTATGCTTTTGAACGAATGAAAGGGTTCCCCCCAGGAGTTTCGCTTTAAGACCAACGGCGCCGTCCTTGAATTTCAGCATTCCGATATGTTTCAGGATATGATTTATGTAGGGTGGCCCCCCTTCGGCGGCACCGAAACCATGATCCGATATAACTACCACATACCCGTCGCTAGGCAGTCTGGAAACCAGTTTGCCCAGTTCCATGTCTAGCATTTGGTAAATATGCAATATCGTGTCAGCGTAATCTCCATGATCCGAACCGTCGGGTTTGAAATTTCCCTCTTCCATAAACTTCCAAAAATGATGCTGAATCACATCAACCTCACGAAAGACAACCATGAAGAAATCCCAGGGATATTTTTCCATCAAGTAAAGCACTGCCTGCGCTCTAGCCTCTATGGACTTCTCTGCCATTTTAACGGCAAGATTGAATTGCTTATTGGCAACAAACGAGGTGATGCCCGGTTCGACCACATAGTCCGGCACAACGGCTAAAAGCTCGGCTACAAGGCCTTCCGGGTAAGCAAACCCCTTGCTTTCCGTTCCCGGAGCATCCATCCCGGAAATCAGGTATCCGTTAACAGCCCTCGCCGGATAGGTCATCGGGACATTCACAACCCCCACCTTCTTGCCAGCCTTGCCAAGTAGGCCCCAGAGAGTTTCTCCCTTGACATCGCTTCCGTTCAGGTAGCGAATGTTGTAACTGTCGCCTTCTTTTTCATAGAAGTGGTAGATCCCGTGCTTTCCCGGATTTTTTCCTGTCATGAGGGATGACCATGCCGGGGCGCTGTTCTGATTCGGAACGGTCTGTGAGTGGCCATAACTGCCTTCGGCCATGAGTTTTGCCAAGTTGGGCAGTTTGCCTTCGGCAGCCCAGTTCTTCACCAGATGCAGCGTCGCTCCATCCAGTCCTATGACTAATACCTTGTTTTTACTGCTCATTGACTCTCCTATGCTCCAATTCGTCCCAGAAATGCCAGAAACCTGGATTTTTTTTCAGGTAACTCTCGAAGGTCTTCACAAAATGGAAGGTTGCCTTGTAGATATCCTCATCATCGTTCTTCACATAGATCGGTGGTTCTATATTGGTTTTATATCGGTTGCCCTCCATTGTGATGAACACCGGCATCATAGGAGCGCCTGTTTTTGCAGCCAGCGTGGCAGCACCGATGGGGAAGAGGTACGTACTGTTACAAAACGAAAAGGGCTTGTATCTTCCTATAAATTTCTTGCCTCCCGCCCCATCGCCTGTCATCATCAATACGCCATTTGACTTGAGGCACTGGAAAAGCGGCCGCAAGAAACTATCCGCCTGTACGATCCTCGCTCTTATTTTTGATTCAAGTTTTGTACGCAGCTTAAAGGCCACATTCTTTCCGATGTAACTCAGGCCGTCATCGGTCAGATAGCCCAACTGCGTCATGTTGTATCCCTTGATACCCAGGATATGGAGAGGAAGCTGGGTTGGCCCAAAGTGAGGGTGGATCAGTATGCAGCCTCTGCCTTTCTTTAATGCATCATCGAGCCGATCGAGACCTTCAAAGGAGTGAATCTTATCGATGTTGCTTAACCTCATTTTGGGAAAAAGCATGATCTGTAGCTGGTTCATATAATGGTTTCTGATGTATGTTTTAACAACTTCGGACGTCCATGTCTCGTCCTTTTCAGGAAACACCTCAGTAACTTTTCGCATGATCATTTTTTTTTTACCGCTGAATGTACAGATGTCGATAGTGCCCAGAAAATTGATCAAGTTTATCCCGGACCGGAGCGGAAGCGCATAAAGCAACCATCTTATCGGATACCATATCAAAAGCCGCATCATATCGCGCAGCATACTCTCTGACACGATCATAGATCGGACCTTTCCTTAGAGCGAGCGGGCGTCAACAACCTCAATAAAATTTTCATGGTCTTGAGCGCCGGTATAACCAGTGAATTTACTAGCCACAGAATCGATTCAACCAAGCGGTCAGCCATCCAGAACGGCTTTGATGTATAGAACAGGGCTTTTAAGTCCTCTTCCTTTTCCGGGAGCAGATCCATGTCCTTGGTGATATACCCTTGCTTTAGGGCAATCTGTTCCATACGCGTGTGCGGTTCTATCCTTATCCAGCCCATTGCGGCGCCGCCCTTTGACAGCATGAGGGCATTTATCTTGAAGTACATATAGATTGTACTGAAAACTCCCCTGATTGTCTGGCCGGGAGGGGTACAGAAGAAACCAAAATTCGCATTAACCCCTCTGTGCTTTATAATAAGCCGGAAGGCCTTCTCGATATCCTTTGAGGATATATCCTTACCAAGTAAATTGAGCGCTTCGTCCGACATTGCATCAGGTGAAAATCCAATTGTTCGGCAACCGGCCTTCCTTGCCAGGATTAAAAATTCTTCAGAAAAGTGTTTTATTTCGCACCACGCAGCCCAGTTTACATCAATCCCCCGCCTGATTATCTCATTGCATATTTCCTCGGCATGTTTCTCCGGCACGTTGAACACACCGTCCACAAACATGAATTCTCTGACGCCGAACTCTTTCACATGATATTCAATCTCATCTACAACTTTTTTCGGAGACCGCATCCTTACTTTGTTTCCGTTCAGGAATGGGTAACTACAATGGGCACACCTTAACGGGCACCCTCTTTTTGTTTGTATGCCTACATTGAAAAGAGGGTTCGGATACCGATTCATGTCCACAAAGTCTTTTCTGGGCATCGGAAGGTTCTCGAAATCCGGCAGGGGTCTTAGCCCTGTGAAAAGGATCTCGCCGTCTTTCCGATAATAGAGCCCCTTCACCTCCTGCGGCCGGTCGAGTTTCTCGATCAATTCCGGAAATGTCTCTTCAGCTTCAAGATATACACCCAGGTCGATATCGCGTATCCTGTCCATGATCTCTCGGGCAAATATGGAAAAACCTGATCCACCGACAACAATCGTGGCATCCGGCATCTTTTCTTTCATCAGTTTTATGGTGACAGGCACTGTCTTGTAATAATAGAATATATCTTTCTTGTCGCAGGTATCGATATTTCTGATGGAAAGCGCCAAAATATCCGGTTTAAAGTCCATTATCTTTTCCGCCAGTTTGGAGTAGGGATTGTCTCCGCACAAATTGGGGTCAAAGATCTTCACATTATGCTTATCCGCAAGCGCGGTTGCTATATAGCAGAGTCCCAAAGGGAAAATGGTTCGCTGGAACTCTTCCCGGCCATTATAAGCCTGAACCAACAGTATACGTTTCAATATTGTTCCATTTCTTTAAATCAATTTAAATTCTTCTTGAAAAAACTCTCTCCCAACCAGAAAGCATCTCCGTACAGATACGGATAGGTGATGACATATTTCTCTAATAAATTCAGAAAAGACTTCGTGTTCTCCATAATGTCGCGTTCTTTATCACCCGTGTCTTTCAATTCCATCGGTTCGGCAATGATTATCTTGTGTGTATTGTTATCCTGCCTTACGACAAAGGTCGGCAGGACGACCGGATTCATCTTATTGATTAAATTCATTACACCAGTCGCAAACAAGGCTTTCTGCCCCAGAAAATCAACTTCGATCCATTTCTGACCTTCACGGCCATCAATGGCTATCGCTATGATTTCATTCGTTTTGAGACGAGTGAAAAGCTCTCGCGGTGATTTATCCGTATAGATGAAGTTTACCGGCAAAGCCTCCTTGTAACTGAGCTTTATTTCATAGATCCGCTGCTCCATGTTATTGACAAGATGGCAAAACAGTCCCCCCATTTTTTTTACAGGCGGGTTTCTGCTCCCCAACTGGCTGAGTCTGTAGCCTTTAAACCCTAATGCAGGCATAAGCATGTGCGCGTTGCCCAGATGACCATGCAACAACACAACACCCCTACCCTCCAGAAGAGCGTCATCCAGATATTTCAGGCCTTCATAAACAATTATCTTATCACAGAGCGTTGCCGTAAGTTTTGGATACCAGAATGCCTCTATTCCCTTTTTGACGGAATTGTCAAAAGTCTTGAAAACCAGCAATTTTCTCTGCCGCTTGGAAATCCTGCCCTCGAACATCTTGTCCAAGCCTTCTTCCGTCAGTTTTCTTTGCTTGCTCTTAAACATGTATGCCAAAAGGGCCGCCGGATATGCCGGCAGTAATCCGACCTTGAGAGGAAGTCTCTGTATCAGCATCCGGAAGGGAAACCAGTACATCCACCTTATTATTTCTATCGGGATTCTTTTGATATATCTCACTAACTTAAATACCCCAAATCCCGCAAGCGCTCTTCGATCTCGCGCTCCTCTTCAGGGCTATACTCGGCCGCTTCAGGCCCAACACAACCCTTCTTTGAATCGCCGGCATATATTACAGGCTTCTCGCCAATGGCGGCTTTCTTGAATAACTCCTGCAATACCCTGCCGTCCATTGATCGTGGAACGGGCACACCCATAATGTAAAGGAGCGTGGGGCAAATATCTATGATATTCGCCTGCAGATCCCTGCGGTTTTTTTCGATGCCGGGAGATTTGATGATGAAAATCCCCTCCGGTATATGGTCTCCGGAAAACAGGGAAGGGCCAAAAATGTCTCCTCTTTTGCATGATCCTATCCCTTTTTTCAGTTCATTCAACCTGATGATGCTGTTGTATCCCTTCTCCCATACAATCACCAGGTCCGGGGCCTGCTCATAACAATCGCCTTTGTAGATATCTTCCCGCTTCTTGATTTGGCTGACCACTGACTTGCCTGTATGAGGATCTTTTAACCGAAGCAGCTTTTCAATGATCTCATTTCTCGTGTCTTCGTATTCCTGCCCCGGCTCAACGACGCCGTATTGTTCCCTTCCCTTCAGGTTAATAAACAGTTTTCCTGAGGAACCGATAAAGTATGCCTTTGTATTTTGCCAGTTTATGAAGTTGAAGAACTTGTAGGACTGGGCATCCTTAATGGACATCTTTTCTTTTAGAAAGTCCATTGACCTGTCGTAAAGGCGGAGCAGCGGTTGAACTATAGAAGAAGCGCCCCTGTTCAAAGCTAGGAAACCATTGTCCAGCAGCCAGGTGTTCAGATGGACGGTCTTGTATACTGCATCCGCACCGTGATCCGAAACAATCGCTATGGTTGTTTCCGGATCCATTCTCCCCACGATCTCTCCGACAGCATTATCCAGATCCTGATATACCCACAAGATCGCATTCTGATAATTGTCCGCCAGTTTCTTCGTATACTCGGGATGGCCGGGGTCCATGAACTTCCATAGACCGTGCTGGGCTCTGTCCGCCGCCATGAAGACCACCATGAAAAAATCCCAGTCCTTGTTATCAAGCATGTAATGGGTGGCCTTCAGTCGGATCCGAATCATATCGCGCAGGGCGGCGATGTATTTATCCGTCTTCGATTCGAGCTTCTTGCCATGCGGGAGATCTATCATGTATTCCGGCACGTTCTTAAACAGTTCCTCCTTGAATTCGGGAGGGTAAACAAATTCGGATTTGATGCTGGGCGAATCCATACCTGAAATCATTATGCCGTCCAACTGGGCCGGCGGGAACGTCATGGGTACGTTCACAATGATGGTCTTGTACCCTTCATGGTTCAGGTAATTCCAGATCCCATTCTGCTTGCAATCCCTCCTGCTGCTCATCCTGATCTTCTGGAAACCGTCGCGCACAGGTTCGACAAAATCAAAAATGCCGTGGTTCCCCGGATTCATCCCGGTCATGAGCGCGGTCCAGGCAACAGGGCTAAGAGGAGGAACCGTTGATGTCAATACCCCACTACAGCCCTGGTCCATCAATTTCTTTATGTTGGGAAGTTTCCCATCTTCTATCCATGGGGCGATGAGACTGAACGTAGCCGCATCAAGCCCTATAATCACTGTTTTGTTCTTCTTGGCATCGCTTGGTAACATTATTATTTCCTCATGAGATTGCATAAAAGCTTTGGCAGACGTCCGATCTGTCGGCTGAACTGACTTGGGTTAAAACCGAAACCCATCACAAACAAGGACATCACGAATATAAGGCCCGTGATGAAGGTTAGTGCAATGGGACCCTGACCCCGAAAGAAATACAAGGCGCATGAAATCAGTGTTAATGCCCCCAGAGGTATATACAACAAGCGTCCCTGGGGCAAACTTACAACATTCCTCGCCGAGAAACACGTGATTCCAAAGAGTACCATATAAGCTGTAAGGCTCGCCACGCTCGCCCCGACATTGCCGTATTTAGGGATCAATGCAAAGTCGAGGCTGACATTGACCAGGAGCGCTCCGAAAGAGGCGGGCACCAGCAAATGCGGCTTGTTCTGAGAGATTAAGACAAAGCCCAGCAGCGGATGCAGAAACAGGAATATAGTCGCGGGCAACAAAATTTTAAACGACAAAGTAGCATCCATAAATGCATGGCCGTATATGAGTTTGATGATCTGAGGGGCGAATATCAGACAGATCATCATAATGAACATGCTTATAAAAAACAGGGTGTTAAAGGCTTTCACGAACCCGACTTGCAACGAGTTGGAGCCATCGCGGGACGAACGGGAAAAAACGGGGAAGAGCGCCGTTGCAAACGCGATCGGCACGACCTGGAGATGCTGGAGTAGTGAATGCGGGGCATAGAACAACGAAACCTCTGTGCTGTCTTTAAACGCCTTCAATATAAATATATCCACCCTGAGGAGCGCCTGAACAATTAAAACGTTCAACCCCAGGATGAATGACTCCTTGAGCAGGGAAATGATCTCTGCCTTCTGGATGACAACCTTCGGCTTTAAGAATTTTTTATAACACAGGACCATGGACAGAAAGAACTTGAATAAATTAGCCAGTGCCAGTGCAACAAAGACAGAAATAAAACCCAGATCCAGATAGACTGCTGCTGATATCAGCAGCAGTGACAGCAGTTGGGATATGAAGCTAATAAAAACATCATATTCCATTTTTTCATATGCCTTGAAGACCGAACCGTATATCGAAGCGGAGGTAAGCGCAAACTGGGAAACAACGGTTACGGAAATGGCAATTTTGTATGTGAGGTCATAGTCCCCTATGAGCATCATACCGAAGAGGACAACTATCACAATGAGCGACAGGCCCCATCTCGTTGTCAGAGCCGTCCCAAAGCTTATTTGCGCTTTTTCTTTGTCCTGTATTACTTTCGCTACATCCCGGATTACAATCCGTTCAATCCCAAAGGTGGTAAACCCTATCAGGAAGGCTACCAGTGATATGATAAAAGCATAATCCCCGTAGAGTTTGGGTCCGAAGTGCCTGGAGATGGCGGCGATCATTAGGATACCGACCAATCCCTCAATACCCCTTGCCAGCAAAAGCGAGAAGGTGTTTTTTAAAACCGTATTGCCCTTATGGCGCATAATCAGATTTTGACTGCCTTTTCATCCAGATCGGTTTTCTTTGCATCGTTTCCGCTATCTGGAATATCACTACTGTTCCAGTATTCGATAAAGAAGACCAGGAAAAAACCCAAGAATAAGCCCAGGAAAGTGGCAACAAGTACAGTAACCTTCTTGCTTTTCGGCGGGAAATACTGGTTATTTTTATCTTCTTCAAACAGGGTAGGAGGCTGAATAACGAACGGGTTGGACAATTCCAGGGAATCTCCGCTCAGTGCGGACTCGTAATCCGCTTTCAAAACGTTTTGAGAGGTTTTCAGACTATCGATATTCGACTGCAGATCACTATATATTCTATCCAGTTCCGGAAGCTTCCTTAGGGCTTTTTCCCTCTCATTAATCTGCTGATCAAGAGACTTTATCAAGACAGACGATTCTATACTGGTAAACAGATCCGTCAAATATTGTCCCGAGATCCTGTCAAAAAAGGAGTCCCTTCCCGTAACCTGCGAAGAAAAACTCTTGGCGATTTCTTGCCGTATTCTGTCCTTGACCAGTGCTATCTCCTGTTTGTGAATCTTGATATCCGGATGCTCCCCGGTCTTTTCAACGGCAATTTTAGCCTCTTCCGCTTCGAAGTTGAGCAGCTGGTTTTTGTAATTATCCAGCAACTGACTGGTCTCTATCTTGACAATGGCATCCTTGATGTCATGTCTTATCAGGGATGTGTTTTTGATATCTCTGAGGTCGATCTTTGCCCCTTCCCAGTTACGAACGGCCTTGTCTTTTTCCGACATGAGCGTCGATTTCTCCAACATCAATGTCGAGATCTGGTTGCTTATGTTGTAGGCTCCATATTTTGTCCTGAAACGTTCCAGTTTCGTCGTTGCCTCGAGCAATCTGCTCTCCGTATCCTTGAGACGCTTGAGTAATACCTTCTTCGACGACTCGGCTGGTCCCCTATACATCTTGTTAAAGGTGGAGACGAATTCCTTTACGACCCTGTCGGCGATGGCATATGCTTCAGTGGGTTTCGTGGAATAAGCCGTGATCTTGATGACATCGGCATCTGTGACCTGCTCTTCCGAATAACCCTTTGTCTGCAGATGGCCGATAATGCTGATCTTGTATGGATTGGTGAATTCGTCCGGGGTGAATTTTTCACCTTTCCTGTTGGTCAGCCCCAACTCTGTTATCACCCGATTGATAGATTCACTGTTATTCAGGATCTCTTCCATCGTCCCAATGGCATTATCGTTAGTTATAAATTCTAATTTAGCCATTGTATCCGGTATTTCCTTAAAATATTTCTGTTGGAGGGTGTTCATCTTGATCCACAGCTCTGTCTCACTCTTGTATATGGGAGTGATTACCAACATCATCAAGTAAGTACATAACGGCACGATGATCGCCGTCACAATCAGTATCCACTTCCTTTTCCACACTATTTCAACGTACCGCTTTAGTTCCATGAATTTATATCTCCGTTAGTAATTTGTATTATAGTCCTGAACCCGATGCATTAACAACGCTCTGGAAAATTTTTACCCACCGGATCATCTTCAATTATCGTACAATAACGGTACCGGTAATATCTTTTCCCTGCAAGACATCCCTTGCCTGCGGATAGAGAATAATACCGCTCTCGATGTCGACAAGCGGTCGGATAACGCTATACAGCCGATCCATGAACCTTTGCACATCCACGATAACCAGGGGAATGACATAGACAACATCGCCATTTCTCAAACAGACGTCTTGATTCAGGTTCTCTCCCTTAACCATGCTATGGAGATTTAAAGCCTTTACGGCAACCTTGCCGTTCTCGCTTCGGATCAGGAGGATATTCTCCTCGTTGGCGTCCGTGGTAAACCCGCCCGCTTGCGATATGCCTTCCCAGGCCAACATGCCATTTCGCCAGTCAAAGGTGCCCGGGGTCCTCACTTCCCCAAGAACGTAAACCTTCAGGTTCTTTAAACTTGTTACATTAATATCCACCTGTGGATCAACAATGTATTTTGACAGTCGCAAAGTCATTTTTTCCTTCACTTGAACTATCGTCAGACCGGATACTTTCAGGTCGCCAATCAGGGGAAAGTGAATGTTTCCGGAGGGGTCTACCTGTACTGTTCTTTTTAAATCATCGTTCCTCCAGACATTGATTGCGATCTCATCTCTGGGACCAAGGATAAACTGGAACTCATCTTGCGTTTTCTCTCCCCCTCCCGCCTTGACAATGCTACCCTGTTCTCCAGAATTATCTTTGACAATGGGATTACCGGAACAGGAAAAGATTAGGAATAAAGGCAATAGCCAGATAAGTTGTAGATATCTCAACATTTTAAATCTCACATAGTTTTGTCGTAACATAGAATATCGTCCTTTCGCAAACTTTTAATATTTAACATATTAATTCATTGGTGTCCATCTTTTCTATACTGCAAAGAAGCCCCCTCAATTGATAACTGCCGAAGGCCGGATCATACGGAGGAGCATTTGATGTAAGAATGTTGGCATTTGATTCCCAGACCCCGAAATCAGGTCCTTCTTTTTCTGGAAACCACCATCCATGGTCAATATTGACAACCCCTTTTCGTATGTCCTCTGTTACCTCCGCCTTCATCCGTATTCTTCCGCGGGGAGAACTAACGTATATCCAGTCTCCGGCAGCAATGCCATGACGAGCGGCTGTATCTGGGTGAATCTCGGCGATCGGATGAGGCCTTCTTTTTCTCAGGGACTCTATCTGACGGTGTTCGCTGTGGAAAAACTCCCGTCTCCTGCTCCCTGTGGTCAATACATAGGGAAATTTTTGTGCCAGTTCTGGTCGCGAACAGGGGCTCTCCGG
>Ga0182021_10003147_pt1 | contig 19401 bp, 16 predicted proteins | sample 612E3MmetaG_FD_120493 | JGI IMG/M metagenome (GOLD analysis project Ga0182021, IMG submission 120493) | Permafrost microbial communities from Stordalen Mire, Sweden - 612E3M metaG (Illumina Assembly) | ecosystem: Environmental > Terrestrial > Soil > Wetlands > Permafrost | place: Sweden... | reverse complement strand
AGAGGTAAAGCCATGTTCTACTTCATATAAATTCAATTGACCAGATATTACAAAATCCACATCCTCTAAAACAAATGGCCTGATTACAATATCATTGTATATCGAATCTTTATTTCTACTCATTAAGAACCATCTTTTAAACATTACTTTTGAATAAGCCAATAATTATAATTGCTCCTTAAAAATGGCAAAATTCGAGATCAAAAAAAAGAAGCAGAAAAAAGCCAACAAGCAACCATGAGAGTAAACGTTAAAGCCAATTAGGAAACATTCGCTAAATTTGAGCAGGTGTTTAAATTTAGAGGTCGTATAATCGCTTGCTTACTTTCGGAAGCCATTATAATTGCTTAGTTCGTCCTCTAGCTCTTCCTTTTTTTGTTTTTCCAAAAAACTCATAACTGTGTTAAATCTTATTAATAATAATATTTATATATAATGTAATACTATGTTTATGTAAGGAAGGTAGAAATATGAAAATCGTAAACAAAAACGCGGAAATAAAAATAAGCATAGGTAAAGATGGTGGCGTGGAGTTTTGGAATCCATTCAACAAAGAGTGGGTATATAAACCAAGAGAAGTCGTCAGTTGTTGTGGTTGTAATAACGAAGATAAAGTAGAAGCATGAAAGAAATGATTTGTTTCTTAGAAACTCAGAATAATTTGTGGAAGATTTAATTTTTTTATTTTTTGAATCAATTTCATTAAATATAAAATGGATAAAAAAATATTATTTATCAACTAATTATTATGATTTATACAGTAAATCATGACCAAAAATGTTCAAAGTCTGCTCAAAACTTAGCATATTGTCATATTAAAGATGAATATAGTACTACAATTAATAATAGTACACCTTTTAATGTTTTGATTTTGTAGAATTGATCAAAACAGAAAAATTGATGAAATAAATAATACATTTTTGTACTTTTTGTATATTAATTTAGTTTAATTTTTACAAATTTTTTCATTATCTATCAGTATCTCTACTAAGTATCTTTTAATAATTCAGGGGTCTAAAGCCCAAATTAAAACCAGAAAGCCGTCTTTAATGTATAATTCATTTTTTTAAATAAAAAAAATAATAATCCATAACTTTACAAAATCACTTATATATTCCCTGTATTAGAATCTAAATGATCATCAACTTAATATTGTATATTAAAAGTAAATTATTTTTTGATAAAATTATCTATGGATAAAATAATAGTTTAATTGGGGCAAGTTATGATGGTTTCAAATGAAAAGATAGAGAAATTTCAAAGTGAAAATAGAGGATATTTATATTGTGAAAAATGTGGAGGATATTATGAACTCCAGGATGGGGAATCTCCTGATGATTTCGACACATGTCAATGCGGTGGAAATCTCAAGTATGCTGATTCCATCAGTGATGTTATAAAAGCCGAAAATGCTGATTCCATCAATGTTGTTATGAAAACAGAAAATACTTCTTACATCTGTATGAATTGTGGAACCAATAATAAAAATACAAATGTATATAATCATTCGTGTTTCAAATGTGGTTTTCACATATAGCCGTAACAAAAGCGAAAGAAAGGGGCTGTAAAGTTATGTGTGTTGAGCTTGGTCACGCAAAAAATTCTTAAAACCTCAATTTTTAAGGTTAGAACAAGATTTTGAGACGGTTTTATTATACACCTTTTATTAACATTTAGTATTAATCAATAATCCCGGTGGGTTCTTTTCTTGATTTTTCATTTGATTTTTAGTTTTGGAGTTTTATTTTGAATAACTTAAAAATAGTATATTTTGGGATATTCCTGTTTTTTTTGGATTATTTTTGGTAAAATTTATATCAGTACTATTTCAAGATTATAATGTTAAGTAATTTTTTTTTATATTTCATTTATTTATAAATCGAATGAGAGCAGAATTTTTATGAGTTTATACATCAAAGAAACAGGTAAAAACAGTGATGAAACCATATTATTTCTTCATGGGGACGGAATTGCCGGATGGATGTGGGATAAACAGATAGAATCATTCAGTGATTATCATTGTATTGTGGTTGACCTTCCAGGGCATGGGAAAAGCTCTGAGGCAAAATCATTTACCGTGAAAGATACCGCAGAAATGATAATTGGTATAATTCGTGATCAGGCTCATGGTAAAAAAGCACATCTTGTAGGAATATCTATGGGTGCTCAGGTAGTTGTCCAGATTCTAGGCATAGCTCCGGAAGTTGTCGATCATGCACTTATAAGTGGAACGCTTGTACGCACTGTTCCGCCGACTGAAATATTTCTAAAACTCTTAAATAATCTTATTGAAATTTATATACCTGTGAAGAATAATCCTCTTTTTATAAAGAGTTATATGAGATCGTACAACATACCTAAAAATCTCTTAAATAAGTTTAAGGAATCTACATACATTATAAAACAGGATTCTTTAGATAGGATTATCAGGGAGAACATGCTTTTTAAAATGCCTGAAGGCCTTGGAAATGTGTATGTGCCTGTATTGGTGATGACTGGTGAAAAAGATTATAGAATTGTTAATGAATCTGCAAAAAAACTTATGAATGTTCTTCCAAATTCAAAGAGAGCATATGCTTTGAGAGTAGGACATATGTGGAATATGGAAAATCCCGAATTATTTAATAATGTTTTAAGGGCATGGATAAATGATGAATCTCTGCCAATGAGTGTTAAACAGTCATAAACTAGTTTTCTGAATAGTTTTAGTCCCTTCCATTTTTCATAATTAGGTTAGGTCTTGTTATGGCTTTTTTGGAGTTGTGGCCGAGTGTTGTGAGCAGGTCTACTAACATTAGCATTCAAAGAATGTAATTTAATGAGGGATCTATAATTAATATGTGGATTTTCTTCATTGATAGTGTTATCAATGGAGATTTCATCAGTTCACCAAGAGAAAGTATTTACTTCCTCCGTATTAAATTTATTGGTTTAATTATAATTAAAAAAGCTTTAAAATATATTTCAAAATGTATTTTTATAAACGAACCTACAAAAACTCGACAAAAAAAGAAAAAAAGACTTATAAACCCCTTCAACATCTAAAATTAAGGAGGGGGCTAAAATATTTTATTTTTGAAATAAATTTTTTAAAATATTCAAATTGGTAAAAAGAATAAGATTTATTTTTAGTATATATTAACAAAGTTTTGTAAGCGAGTTTTATGGATTAAATTGAGAGTAATAAAAAATAAATATGGTAGTTTCATTATATTCCTATTCAACATATAAAAATTTTAGTTATTAAAAACTGGATGGGTGATTCTAAAGTGCATATTCTATTTATTGAGCCGCCTAAAGAATTTTGGTTTGTAATGGGAGAATACATGCCACCTCCCCTGGGAATTCTTCAACTTGCAGCTTTTCTAGAATCAAAAAATGATGAATGGGAAATAGATGTCCTTGATTGCCAAATTGAATCCATTGGTTGGCATAATCTTAAAAAACGTATTGAATCCTCAGAACCCTCAATAGTAGTTTGCAGTGGCTTAGCAACCTGTAATACATATACTGTTCTTAGAACATTAGATATAGTAAAAAAAGTTAATCCTCAGATAAAAACAGTGGTAGGCGGTCAGCATTTCACAGCATTAGCCCATGAAAGCCTGGAATCCTATCCAATTATTGATTTCATCATCAGGGGAGAAGGTGAATTAACATTATATGAGTTGATATCTAATTTAGAAAACCGTAAAACACTCCACACTGTAATGGGATTATCATTCCGGAATGGAGATGAAATCGTACATAATCCTCCCCGGCCATTGATTAGTAATCTGGATGATCTACCTTTACCTGGTTACCATTTCATCGCTGATGGAATAAATAAATATCATTTTAAATTAATGGCTGGTTCTGATGCGGGTTACGCTATGGTGGAGGCTTCCCGTGGTTGTCAGTTTAAATGCAAATTCTGTTCCCAGTGGGTGCATTGGAGTGGCAGATGGCGGACTAAATCCCCTAAACGCGTCGCTATGGAGATGGAGCATCTTTACAATGAATATGATATTCGTTTTTTATGGTTAACTGATGATAACCTGGGATTGGGTAAAAGAACCAGTGATTTATGTGATAAATTAATAAATAAGGATATTAATGAGGATTTAATGTGGTTCGTCCAGGCTAGAAGTGATGATATTATCAAGAACAGTCATATACTACCCAAAATGCGGAAAGCGGGGAATTACTGGATTATGACTGGATTAGAACGTCATGATGAAGAAGCTCTTAAAAAGTTCAATAAACAGATTAAAGCCTCTGATTCAAAGCTTGCAATCGATATATTAAAGGATAACGGTATATTCGCTCAGGCCACCCTGATAATTGGTGAACGGAAGGATTCCCATCAATCTCTAGAGGAATTCAGAGAATTTGTTAATCATGTAGATCCTGATATAGCGATAACCATGATATTAACCCCCTTCCCCGGGACGGAGATATATCAGAATGCAGAGCGTAATGGATGGATTGAAGACCATAATTGGAGTAATTATGATATGGTTCATGCAATTATGCCAACTGAATACTTAACCCGATTAGAAGTTCAAGAAGAATTATACAAATGTTATCGGGATTTCTATGGTAGTATGAGAAGAAGAATTACCGGTATATTCTCACAGAATAAATTTAAACGGAAAACCTATAGGTATATGGCAGGTCAAGGTCTGCTTCAATCAATGAAGGAATTATTTTGAATCACACTAAAAAAAGGTGGAATTTATCATTCATTTATTACGTTTCAATAAGTTTTTTAGGACTTCTAATCCTTCTTTTAATGATTATATGGATTTCCCCATCAAATAATGCACCTAATTATCATAACCCCGTAATTTTCTTAGTATTCTTTTCTATATGTTTTCTAGGATTGATAGCTGCTCTGTATCCAAGAATATGTTCAAAGCCGTTCTATTTAGGAGTTAATGAAAAATTAGTAGATTATTCAATGGAATTTAAGGGTCATCATCCAGTCTGCGGAGAATTCACCTCCCACATATTCAATTGGCATGGAAAGGACATCTGCGCAGGATGCACAGGATTAGTAATTGGAGCCATTCTGGCCATGATAGGAAGTATAGTTTATTATATATACGGTAATTTAAATACCACTGAGGGTCAGTTAGTATTAGCATTGGGATTAGGGATTGTTCTATTTAGTTTACTGCAAATATTTTTTTTAAAGATACAGAAGAATCAAGTGAAATTATTCTCAAGCATGACACTGGTTATAGGATCCCTTCTAATTCTGATTGGAATTAATACTCTAAATAATAGTGTGTATATTGAATTTTACTTTCTAATGCTTATTCTTTTCTGGATTTTAGCCAGAATCACGTTATCCCATATTGATCATGAGACTATATGCAGAAATTGTCGAATGCAGTCATCCTGCCCCTACTAGTTAAAAAAAAAATTAAATTTTAATTTTTTAATACTTTAGTTTTTAGAAAGCCTCGATAGTTATTAACTTTCCCGGTTTCTCTGAGTGTATCTGTAAATACCGCTTAAAATTATCAGCAATCCAACAATGACAATTATTATAGGCCAGATGTACTGTAAGAAACTAAAACCGTAGATTGATGATAGACCTATGAGAATTAAAAATATACCAATCAAAAGAGCTACAATTAAACCACCATGAGGTAATCCGAAGCACTCATTTCTATAACGGTACCTATCCTCCCTATATCTACGCCTATCCTCCCTATACCGATCTCTATCATTATCATCATTCAGGGAAACTCCACATTTTGAACAATATTCTGCATCTTCTGGATTATTATTCCCACACTTATCACAATAAGCCATACAACATCTCCTCCATGATAATTAATTAATTTAAATATTAATAACTTTTTTGAATTTTTCAGGAAAAATTGAATGATGGAATTTTATACTGAGTAAGTTTATTTTTTATTCTTTTTTAATTTACAACGAGTTTCTATTCAGGCTTAACAGTAATTTTCTGCGATGTTTTTTTATTTCTTGTATCAGCTTTTATCTAGTTATATTCAGCCCAAAGTGCATGTGAAGATGAATGAAGTTTATGTATCTCAATATAAATTAGAGATTTAGCTAGAGATAACATTTAAAATATGGATTGTTTTTAAGATTTAAATTTTTTTACAGTTGAAATTTGTACCCTTCGTTATAGAAACCTTAACGAAATAAATTTTTTCTAACTCATGAAATAATTCTCAAACGACTTCATAATACCCCTATCAACCTAATAATATTATAAAAATTATGCATTTAACATTTAAACCCACAATAACTGAAAAAACATAAACCCAAAAGTTAAAAACAAAATGATTTATAGAAATTCTCTAAAGAGATTAATCCAATACCTTTATATCAAATACCAGAATTTTAGGTTTTTATTAAGTTAAAAACAGATTAATAAACATATTTTGGGAGTTTGCATATTAATAACTCTCGTTAGACCTATTTTTACACATCTCCGAAAATATGGTAACTAACATAAAAGTTGAAGCAATCGAATCTAATTTAATAGCATTAACTGAATATATGATGAAATATAAGCACCTATTGAAAGCTTTAAAGTAAAATAATAAAAAAAATGAAAGTTTTTACTATTTCAAAGCAGGTAAAAGGAAATAAAGAGTTATCAACCAAAGCAAAATAGTTATCACCGGCCTTAAAAGAGTATTAATGACGAATTTTTCCTTCAAACCTGTGTAAAAGTGATTAATAGCACTGAAAGTGAAGAATACGAGTAAAACCATGTAAATTGCTAGATAAGCCATGAATCCCCAGTTCAATACCCAAGCAAAGAACATTACCACGGTTATAGCCAGAAAGTGCATTCTTGACTGGCGACGCCAACCTGCCCCCTGATCACCGTAACCTGCTACTTCTGCACCCCCCTCCCTGAAGAAAAGGCCTTCTATTGCGGTGAAACCCGCCAAAAATATGACGGTGAAAATTGAGAAGATAGAAAACTGAGACTGAGGATTATTACCCCAAAAAAATGCAAAAAATATTCCCAATGCCACACCAGCCCAACGCATTACCTCTAAAAACGGTTGATTTTAGTATTGACAATCATGATTAATATTCTGATCCATTTAGTATTAATAATTTTATATTCCATAGATAACATTATGATATAATTTCTAAAATCAAAAAAAAATCAAAATGGTTCATAGAAATTCTCAAAAAATAATTATTTTTCAAAATCGATCTTATGGTAATCAATAGTTTGGACGTTAAATCCCTAAAAACTTACCATAGTCATATTAAATAGTAATTATCATATTTTAATAGGGGAATGATTTTAAATGAATGGGGATGACATTAAAGTTAAACAGAAGAGTACCTACGTTCTTGTTCATGGTGGCAACATGTCTACAGATACTTGGAATAAACTTGCCAAACGTAATGATTATCCTCCTGGCGGCCTTTTGGGGGGTAGGATATGGGACAGCATTATTCCTGCTCTTAAGGCACATAAAAACCGCGTTTTTGCACCTACACTAAAGGATGAACACCAAAGTAATTTGACCGAACATATTGAACAAGTTTGCACACTGATTACCGAAAATGATTTGAAAGATGTGATATTGGTGGGGCATAGTTACGGTGGGATGGTTATTACAGGTGTAGCTGCTAAAATGCCGGACAAAATCCGCCATTTGGTGTATGTTGATGCTGCAGTGCCTGATCCAGGACAATCATTGTTTGACCTTATTTCTTCCGGTGGTCGTGATCCCATGTCGTTTGCTGGATTGGAACCGGCTAAGCCTTATGTGGAAAAACTGCAATTTGATGCAGAGAAAATAAAATCGTTATCTAAAACCTATATTCTCTGCACAGAAAGCGATTTTGCTTCCGTTACTCGTGTTGCCAGAGAAAAAATTGCTAATGAAGGAAAAGAATGGACTTACATTGAGTTGCCGTCATCACACGTGCCGATGGCTTCTATGCCCGAACAATTTTCACAACTGCTACTGGAAAACATCTAAAAAAAAATTTTAGCAGTCATTTTTTTAGAACAGCTTCAGAATTCAGCCATTAAAAAAAAAATTAACTCAAAAAAAAATTTTCTAATAAATTGTAATGATCAATTAATAGTAATGCTATTTTGGTAGAATACTAGGCATTTATAAGGCAGTCTAAAAATTCCTATTTAAGTATATTGTTTACGATGTTGATGGTAATAGCTGAAAGATATTGCAAAATCGTGATCAGGTAAATTTTATTTAACAATTTCCATCTTAAAACAGGGTTTTTAAAATAATTTAACTTTCTTAAAATCACCTCTATTCCAAATCTATACTAATTAAGTATAGTTTTTTTACCATATTGGTAGTTCTAGGTATTTGTTTTCCTTAATTAGGATTAATCTTCTAGCGATGTCGTCTGCGTCTAGTATGTCGTTCTTGTACTCCTTGTCGAATGAAAAGTATTAATTTAGGAATTATTGAGTTTTCTTAAAACTAGTCAAATTAATAATACCAGAATTTCGGTATATGATTTCTTGATTCAATTCTCTTTCACCTTCTGATTTAATCCCATTCACTTTATAGTTTTATTAAATTCCATTTTTCATAATACTCTGGTGCTAACATCTTCACAATGAAGAGATAATAAAACCTTCTCCGGAGCCAAATTTTTTAGATATACTCAGAATCATAGATGATGAACTACAATAATATAAAAAAAAATTTTATAAATTTTTAAGTAAAATGGTAAATGAGTGTTTTTGTATTATTTTTAGCTTAGCCTCACAATATCTCTACTCAGAATTCTTAAAATAGCAGGAATAACCGTAGAAAAATTTAATGAGGTCGTTATAATTTAATATAAATTTTGTTTTCTATATGTGTTATACCATGTTGGTAGTTCTACGTATTTGTTTTCTTTTATTAGGATTAGTCTTCGGGCTATGTCGTCTGCGTCTAGTATGTCGTCGTGTTCTCCTTCGTCGAATGAGACGTATTCGTTTAAGAATTTATTATAGTGGGGATGGTCTACGGGGACCATTACTAATCCGTTCTCATAATCCACGCTGCCGGCGGTTATTCGGGTTTTCTTGTCTTTAATGTTGGTTATTTCTTTTATGGGGTAGTTTCCTTGGTCTAGTACTTGTTGTGCTAGGGCTACTTGGTAGGCGTTTGATTCGATTCCGATTTTTATCACATTCCAGGTTATTCCATGCCATATGGATGTTATGGGACCGTGATAGAGTTTTTTGACTGTTTTCACTTGTTGGGGAAAGCTTATTTGATCATGGTACCAGTCGAGGATCCAGATTTTATAGGGGTCGTGGGTTACTCCTATGGTTTCGCAGCAGTAGTAATCATTTTTCTCATTCTGTCTGATGGCAAGGTCGTGTGCCTGGTAGATTTCCATTGAATCTAGTGGCGGGTATCCTCCGACGTTTGTTGTTTGGTTTTTTTCTTGTATTGCGTAGTGTTGTATCCATTTTTCTTTGAAGATTTTTCCTTTCATTCCTTCTGCGTTGTTCTGGTACTCGCGGTTGAATAGAACAGTACCCATGGCTTTGGCTTGCAGAAGTAATGACTTTATATCCCATTTTTGAGGCCATAATACTTGATAGTCACCTTGTATGTCTACATCTACTATTATCCCGTTTTTATCTGTAATGTATTCGTATGATGTTGGCCATTTAATTATGGCTTGTTGTTCTAGTACGTACCAGGCGGGGTTATCAATCATTTTCTGGTAACCATCATCCCAATGCTTCCGGGTCCCGATTCCTAGGAGGCCGCAATCCGGTTCTAGTAAGGGTAGGATGGTGCCTTCTATGAATTTCATTACTTTACGTCGGCTGTCAGCTGTTCGTGTGTTTTCATCATCGAAGATGTCATCCATGATGATATGGTGGAAGTGGCCGCCGGTGATGTCGCCTAGGATGCCGGTTGCTTCTACTGTGGCGTCTCGCCGGACATTTTCTCCGAGGTTGTAGAATAGTTGGTTACCTTTTCGACGGTAGTCATATAGTTCACCTGCGAAATCTTTTTGGATGATTGGGTTTTTAATTAAATCTGTTTCTATTATATCTAATGTTTTCATTGCTTGGTTATAGGTTTTTGATAGGAGTAATACATTTTCTCCGCTGTTGTAAAGGGTTTCGTGTTCTGTGATTACTCGGGGTATGGCGGTGGTTTTTCCATGGTCACGGGGTGAGAGGTAGATTTCTCTTAAGTATTGTCCTATTTTTTTATACCAGTTATATTGATGTTTGGGGACTTGTAATTGTAAGTAGTGTTTAGCGTAGTAGGGTTTAGAGTATTTAGCTTTCGTTTTACTGTTTATTTTTGGGATCTTCTTTTTTGTTTGCCTGATTATCTGTAAGTTACGCATTAAGTCGTTATTTTTAGGCATCAGTATATTTTTCTCCATCTTCTAACACTGCAACTTGTTTTTTGGTTTATTTCTTAGTTGATTATCATCTTTTTATCTTCATAGACCAATCCTGGATTCGTCTCGATTTTTTTTTTAATATTACTTTTTTTTTTACTCGTATGGTTTATCGCGGATGGCGCAACGTGTCTGGAAATGTTTGGCGATTCTTAATGTTATTTTACTGAAGATTTCTTCGGTTAATTCAACTTCTTTTGTTATTTTATACTTTGAAAGTGGGTACTTCTTAGAATTAGTGAATTTCACATAGAAAACTAGTGCTGTGATTATTGTTTTGCATTTACATTTTTTGCAAAGATAATTAGTGTAATGAAATTCTTTGATTAGATTAATTACTTGTTCTCTCATCACGCCTTGAATATTCAGGTGATTCATAATCATTTTACTGTATCTTATTTTCTTCTTGATGCGGTAGGATTTAACACTGCTATTGGTGAGGTGACTGATGGTATTAGGTTCACCGGGTTGTTTTGTCTGATATTTTCTTAGTAAGTATTCTATAGGTCGTTCAGACTGCGTTGAACATGCCCCCGTCAATAATTACTCCAATAATTTTTTTTAATTTTTTGTAAAAAATTCATTTATTTCCATAAAAAAAGGTTTACCCGGTTCCATATAAATTCGAATAGCGGGAGCATTTGAGAAGTAATCTGAAATGATAAAAAAAATTATTCAAGCACATTTATTATACAAAGTCCTTTATTAAAAAAATATGAAAAGTAATTCCGGTAATCTTATAATTTCATCCAAATTCATATTCTAGAAGGGTCTTCTTGAAATTTTCATCTGGAAGAGTGTTTATGGCTTCTTTCCTGCTGTATATATAGGCTTTATATAATTTTTTATATTGTAGGGCTTCTGGTGAATTTGTTTTTAATGATGCTTCTAATTTGATGGATCCCTCTTCATCAATAGATTGGTACAAGTTGTGATTGGTTGCTAAATAGTCAGCAAGTTCTTTGATGGTGTTTCTAAATTTAGGGTATTTATCTGCTAAATTAGAGTTAATTCTATATGTTATTTCATTTTCATCAGGAATTTGACCTACAACATAGCGTTTAATTTTTTCAATCTCTTTTTTAAATTGTCTAATAGTCATTTAGAATCACTTTTTTGATTAACTCAGTAAATAATCCTTTAATCATCTTATTTTTCCAAACATTTTTTCTTCATGACTTGGTTTTTAGAACCTATTGGGATAGTTTTGGACTTCTATTGACTAGTTAATTCTTCTTATGATCATCTGCTTCTTCTGCTTCTTCTATTATTCATAATTTGTGTTTTAAACTTAGAAAATTGTTATGATGGTCATATTCTATTAAAATATTTTTTTATGTATTAAATTGTAATTTCTCTAGATTTCTCTTTTTTTCTCTATGTAATTGTGAAAATAGATTATATAAACTTAGTATATGTTAATTAAGATATTATTATGGATTTAAAAGTATTTCAGGACAAGTTGGGCAATGTGTCATACGCGTAATGTATATAGTATAGGAGTGATTTAATCGGGGAGGTGGAAACTAGATATTCAGTATTAAAACTTCTGTGGTGATGGTATATTCTTTGAAATGATCCATTTAGAGTTTGTTACTAATATAAGAATTTTGTTTGTGGATGACCTGCTATTGCAGTTTATGGTCTGACGGGCCTGTTTACGCCAACCAAGCAGTAGAGCCGATGACATTAAACAATTTTTTAGATGAAATGTTAAATGAAATTCTTGGAGGGGATTAAAGTGGATGATGATGTAGATTTTTCATTGAATAATAATAATGGGGATTTAAAATTAAATCAGAATTTAGAGATTTTACAGGATCAAATCAATTATTTATCGGATAGAATAAGAAATGGTAAAATTAAAAATGTTCAAAATGAAGAAATAAAGATTAAATGGATTAAGGCTTTGGCTTATATTTGTAAGATTCATGCTAGTATTAGAAAAGATGAGGAAGTACAGGAGATTAGAGAGGAAATAAAAAATTTAAAGAAAGTTCTTCAAATAGATTGAAATAAAAAATAAATATTAAAAAGAAGAAGAATTATCTAAAATATTTGGAGTAATGTAAGGGAAGTATTACTGTTGAAGGGAAAATTTCAAATAAAAAAAAATTCGTGAAACCGGGTAATTTGAATCTTATAAACATTAAAATAACGATTGATAATCTTTTTTCAGATTCCTTAAAGTACCCTTAGCGGTACCTTAGCAAATTTTTTTATTTTAAAGAAATTCATAATAAAGTATTACTATTCGTGGAGGAATACTTTATTTTTAGGGAAGAATTCCTTTGTCTAAGATTTAAACACCAAAATTAAAATATAATAAAGCCAAGATAAATAAACAGATTTTATAAATGATTTTTATTATAATTTTTTTTTATGGTGGAAAATGTGTAAACCAAAGATTTTGATTGTTGAGGATGAATCTATTGAAGCAATGAGTTTTGAGCAATCTTTAACATCTTTCGGCTATGATGTGGTGGGGATTGCTTCAACAGGGGAAACCGCTCTTGAAAAAGTAGCTGATCTAAAACCTGATCTAGTTTTGATGGATATTGTTTTAAAAGGGGAAATGGATGGAATTGAAGCTGCAGCCGAAATCAAGGATGATTTTGATATTCCGGTTGTATATATTACTGCTCACCCCGAAGAAAGCGCGGTTAATCGTGCTAAGCTAACATCACCTTATGGTTACATAATAAAACCAGTCAATAAAACCGAATTAAAAAACATTATTGAACTAGCTCTCTACAAGCACCGGATGGAAAGTGATTTAAAGAGGAGTGAGGAGAAATATCGTAGTTTATTTGAAAATGCCACAGACTCTATAATGATTCGCAATAATGAGGGCGTGATTTTGGAAGCCAATCCCTCCGCTTGCAAGATGTTCGGCTACACACATGAGGAATTGGTGGGTAAATCCTTAAAAGAACTGATTTCAAACCGTTGCAATTATCTTCTACCCGAGATTAAAGATAAAATACAAAGCCAGGGTTATTACAATTATGAAATTTTGTTTTTACACCAGAATGGCCGGGAATTTCATGCTGAAGCCAGTTGCAGAAAAATCAAGTATGCAAATCAAGATTCAATTCTATGTATTTCAAGGGACATCAGTGATCGGAAAAAGGCTGAAGAGGCTTTAAGAGAAAGTGAAAAAAAGTATAGGACTCTTTATTCCTCAATGAACGAAGGAGTAGCTATTCACAAAGTTATTTATGATAAACATCATTTACCTGCTGATTATGAGATTTCCGACTTTAACCCGGCTTACGAGAAAATTCTGGGAATTAAACGAAAAGAAACATTGGGTAAAAGAGCGTCTGAAGTGTACGGCTCTGGAAAACCCCCTTACCTAGAGATTTACTCGGAAGTGGCCGAAAAAGGTAATTCTACACAATTTGAAACTTACTTCGAACATCGGGATAAACATTTCAGCATATCCGTCTTCTCACCAAAAAGAGGTTTTTTTGTAACAGTATTTGAAGATATTACCGAACAAAAGAATGCAGAAGTAGCCCTACTAAAAAGTGAAAAAAATTATCGTGAATTAGTGAATAATTCGATGGTTGGGGTTTATAAAACCAACTTAAATGGCGATATACTTTTTGCAAATGATGCTATGGCGAAAATCTTTCATTTTAGGAGTGTTGAGGATTTGAAGGCAGAAAACATCGTTAAATTATATTCAAATCCGATGCAACGAAATAAAATAATTGAAAAGCTTAAAAAAGAAGGCACTTTCAGCCAATATGAAATTGAAATGATATCTCACACTGGTGAAGATATAACTATAATTCTCAGCGCAAATTTAGTAGATGATATTATTTCTGGTATGATAATGGACATCACTGATAGTAAAAAAGCTGAATTTTCTCTTCAGAAAAGTGAGGAGCGTTTCAGGGCTGTTGCAGAGTCTGCTGTTGATGCTATTGTCACTACAGATATAAATGGGGATGTATTGTTTTGTAATGATAGTTTAGGAACTATTTTTGGATATCCTCAATATGAAATAATTGGCAAGAATTTAACGGTTTTGATGCCGGATAGATTTAAAAAAGTTTATATAAATGGATTAGAGAGGTTTAAAGTTTTTGGAGAGCATAGGCGTGTAGGTAAAATCTTAATAACTATTGGATTGAGAAAAGATGGATCTGAATTCCCCTTTGAAATGTCACTTTCAGCCTGGAAAACTGGAAAAAAATCATACTTCACATCTATCATAAGAGATATAACAGAACGTAAGCATATGGAGGATTCGCTGAGAGAAAGTGAAAGGAATTACCGGATTATTTTTGAAAATACTGGCACTGCTACTGTTATCTTTGATGAAGATATGACTATTTCTGATGTTAATTCTGAAGTGGAAAAGCTCACCGGATTTAAGAGGGAAGAAATTGTGGGTAAGATGAAATGGACGGACTTCGCAATTAAAGTGGAACATGAAAGATTACAAAATTATTTCATCAAAAGGAAATTAGATCCTGATTCAGCTCCTAGAGAGTTTGAAACCCAAGTAAAAGATAAGAATGGTAATGTGAAAGATATTTTAGTGACAGTAGCTAATATTCCAGGAACGGGGAAAACAGTATTATCATTTTTAGATATAACCAGCCGTAAAAATATGGAAGATAAGCTTCATCAGGCTGTTGAAGAGTGGGAACGGACATTTGACGCTGTTCCTGATTTGATTGCTATAATCAATAATGATTACCGTGTGGTCCGTGTGAACAAGGCAATGGCAGATCGTTTAGGTGTTGAACCGGATGATTGCGTTGGTTTAATTTGTTATGAAGCTGTGCATGGTTCTAATGAACCGCATATTTTATGTCCACACCGCCAGTTACTTGAAGATGGATTGGAGCATACAGGGGAGATTCATGAGGAACATCTAGGTGGTGATTTTATTGTAAGTGTGTCTCCTTTACAGTATGAAGGAAATCTCATGGGAGGTGTCCATGTCGCTAGGGATGTTACTAACCTTAAAAATGTGGAAAAAGAACTTATAACGTCTCTTCATCAGAAAGAATTGTTAATTAAGGAAATCCATCATCGGGTTAAGAATAACTTGCAAATAATTTCCAGTTTGCTTGATTTACAAGAGGGTTATGTAAAAGGGGATCCTACAGCGGTGAATGTTTTAAAGGAAAGTCAAAACCGAGTTAAATCCATGGCCATGATCCATGAAAAACTTTATGAATCCCCTAATCTTACACACATTAATTTCTATGACTACATCCAAAAATTAGTTTATGATTTATTCCACAGCTACAGTGTAAAAAACAATACTATTATTCCAGTAATAAATGTTGATAATATATTTGTAAATATGGAGACTGCAGTTCCCCTTGGATTAATAATAAGCGAACTTATATCTAACAGCATAAAATATGCATTCCCTAACCATAAGACCGGCAAAATATCCATAGACCTCCATCCCAATAATGAAGAATTTGAACTCTTAATCAGCGATAATGGAGTGGGGTTCCCCAAAAACCTGGACTTCAGAAACATTAAATCAACATTAGGGTTAAAATTAGTGAATTCACTAGTAAAACAGATAGATGGTTCAATACATCTTGACAAGAATCAGGGAACCAAATTCACCATCAAATTTAAAGAACAAGTATACAAGGAAAGAATCTAAAAAAAATAACCTAGAAATAGTGAGAGATTCACTTTTTTTTTTATTTCCCAATTAGTTTGGCAGTGATTTGGTGGAGAAGGAAAGGTTTATTGATTCCAATGTATATCTTTCGGATGGAATAGAATAAATAAATTTTAGATAAAAAAAAAATTATAATTAAATTAAATGATGAAATATTCTTGAAATACTATATTTATAAAATTTTTTATAAATAGAAATTTGTACTTCGTTAAACATCTCTATTATTAGCCCAATGGTCGGTTATACGAAGCTTAAATCCAAAAATAGTCAATTCTAATATATATTTTCATATATAAAAGGTTTTCCTATAGTTTATCCTTATACTAACTTTTTAAAGCAGAGAAAACAAAATTAATTTTAAATTGAAGATTCAAGGAGATTATTTATGCATCGCTAACACGAGCCAAACATTATCTATTCATAACACATTGTCAAAATAGAACAGGTCCACCAAAACATAGTGGAAGTAAACCTGGAGTTACACGAAGGAGATTATCAAGGTTCTTGAGAGGAGGGACCAATACAATCAATACCTGCCGAACAATTTATAGAAGACTTTGTATACTAGCCATCAGTTATGTTTAAGTTAGAAAATGATTGAATTTATAAATAAAATCATTTATAGTATCAAAAATGATTAATTTTATATTTTATGGAAAAGAAACTATATCTCATAAAGGTGGTGGTTTTTACCATGATTTTGAAAAACGAAATTGTAATTCCAAGAGGTAAAGATGAATATTTGGAAGTTCGTGGACTAGCTGTAAAAGGCTCTGATTTTGATATTGGAAAAGACTTGGCAGAAGTAGGAATTAAAGAGTATGAGATACAATTGGATAAATACAAAACTCCTGTTTACGGTAAAGCTAGACAGAATTATATGAAACGAAATTTTCCAGCTCTAGCCGAAAGGGCTCGTGGAGTGGCTGATGCATTTAACCTGGATCCAAATGAAACCAATTATGATACTACTATTTTACCTTTCGATTTGGGTGGTATGGCATGTTCTGCTATATATTTCCCTGCTTCTTTAACAGAAAATAATCATCCTTGTGTTTGCCGAAACTTGGACTGGTATGAGGGAAGTGTTACTGAATTAGGATCAACTTTGATGAATATAGAAGGTAAACCATCCAGAAAATCACTTTCTAGAATAACATCTGTGGAATTTTATCCCGAAAATGGGTGTAATACTGTACAATTGGGATCGCATGATCTCCTTAACCCTCCCTTGGATGGAATTAATGAAAAAGGACTTTTTGTAGCCATTCTCATAGATTTACAAGGATTAGAAACTCCAATGCCATTTGGAGGGGCCATAGATACAGGAATGTCTTTCTCACAACTTACAACCATGATCCTTAATAAGTGTGCAACTGTAGAAGAAGCCAAATTCGAGATCCTGCAACAAAGAGTTTATATCCCATTTAGGGCTATGCATTTCCTTATTGGAGATAAGGACGGTAATGTAACACTTTTTGAAATTGATGGGAAATCTGGTTTATACTACTTTATAGATGGAATCCCTGAGCAACCATTTATAGTAACCAATCACTCTATGCACCTGTATCCAGAACCTTCCAAATTCCCAGAATATGATCCCAACGAGGGATACAACACATTCAATCGCTGGAATCGCCTAGAAGATTACATTAAAAACCATGAAGGTGTTTTCACCAAAGAAGATATGTTCGAAGCCATGAGCTTAGTTTATAGCCATTACAAGGATTCCATGGCAGCAGGAGCATCATTCCCATTCATAGAAAGATCCATGTACACATATGTCGCAGATATAGCTGAAAAAACAATTGAAGTCAAATTTTATAGGAAAGACGGCCCACCTAAAGATGGAAGCGAAAACCCTTCGATTATTTTCCATGATCCAATTATTTTAGCATTAAACTTTGAATAAAATAAACATAGAAACATTAGCTAATTGAAATGAGTAGATTATGTAATAAAAAATAAAAATAATTTACTCAAATTTTTAGATGATCAGTCCATAACAGCACAGATTAATAGACCCATAGATAGCCACAAAAGTTAGGACCATAAGGATTAAATTTGCAATGGATGCGGAATAGTTTTGATCAGCCAAGCTGATAAATCCCAGAGATCCAGGAACCAGAATCCAAAATGCTGGTGTTATGGACACATAATAATAAATTATAATAAAAAAAATGTTCTTCTTAAGATGATACTTCTTATCTAAAAAGTAGATTCGAAAAAATCAGTCAGTCAAATAATAAACATTAAAATTTTTTGATTAAATTCTTAAGTAAACAAAAAAAAATAATCTATTAGTGAATACTACCCAGATTATAAAGGTGTGTTGCCTGTATACTTACTGAAAAAATAAAAATCAAACCACACTTAAAAATCAATATAAAAACTCTATTTAGAATTTAAGTCATGGGGCATGTTATTTGATAATTACGATGTTCAAGAATCATTATTTTCATGATTGAAATGGGGATTTAATGTTCCCATTTATTGAATTAAACGGTAAGATTTAATATTCTAACACCATTTAATTTCAATATTAAGGATTATTTTAGTTTCATGATTCAAATTTCTCCTGTAACATCTTCGTATCCTATTTCTCCTCCATTTCGTTGCTCATAATTAAAATTTTAAGAGAGCCGTAGCTAACCAAAATATAAAAATAAAAAAATAGGTAGCAAATTTGCTTCTTCTAGTGATTTTTTAGAATAATCTAATTTAAAGTTATTTCAGCGTTAATTTTATTTTTTTAAGTCTTTCAATGAGTAAATCAATTGATTTTTTGTGAGGGGCAATTTTCTCTTTATCAACGTCTTCCATGTAAGATACATACCAATTCATTGCCTCTAATGAATTTTCTATTGAAATCGTTTTACGATCCATATATTCATTACGTGATTGAAAATGTTCAAATAAATTAATTATTACGATTTGCCCATCCTCGGTTAAATCATATTTTCCATCATCTTGTTTGGTTATTAAACCTTCAGATACCATTTTTTTTAGCATAGGATATATGGAACCCGGTAAAAGTCTTTTCGATTGCACATTGCCTTCACGATGTGGATGCTTATGGGTACCTTTAGGATGCCATTGAAACTGCAAATCATAATGTTTTTGGACATTAGACATAATTTCTACACCATTACTAGGTCCATTTTCATCTATTACATGAAGTATCCACATTCTTAACTCTCCGACCTGTCTCATTCCTCATCCTCCTATTTCATGAAATTCTTTATGAATTTTTTCAAATTATCTTCCATATTATTTTGACATAGTATTTTTAACACCTCTAATAGTTTAAATTTTGACTGTTAATT
>Ga0182021_10003146_pt1 | contig 19402 bp, 21 predicted proteins | sample 612E3MmetaG_FD_120493 | JGI IMG/M metagenome (GOLD analysis project Ga0182021, IMG submission 120493) | Permafrost microbial communities from Stordalen Mire, Sweden - 612E3M metaG (Illumina Assembly) | ecosystem: Environmental > Terrestrial > Soil > Wetlands > Permafrost | place: Sweden... | reverse complement strand
ATCGGAATAAAACGCCATCGCCGAGGTTTTCATGGCCTTATAATCGCCGATAAAAGCGCTTACCTTGCCTTTTTCGATTGCCTTAAAAGCGTTGGGCGCGACAACTGCCGCGAGTACCGCGATAATGGCGATAACAACGATTAGCTCGACCAAAGTAAAGGCCTTTTTCATTTAGCACCTCCTTCTTACTTATACTTTGCAGACCCAAAAACCCACCGTTTACCATCCCCATGCAGTCGAAAAAAATCCTGGCGTAAGACAAAAGAGCAATCCAGGATTTTTAGTGTTAGGATAAAAGAGAAAGCCGCCACCCTGCATTTGTATGCAAGATGGCGGCCCGACCATCTTAAATCCTCCAGAAGTTATTCTTCTGGACCCTTATACATTACCCTTATTTTTTTGATAAAAAATTAGCTTACAATTAAGTATAGGATATTTTACTAATTTTGTCAAGATATGGAAAATGCGGTTAGCTTAAGGCTGGGGAAACACAAGCAAGGGGGTGCTTGCATTTCTTTCGCAACCTACCCGTGCCATCCAAATAACCATTGCTTTCCAGATCCATTCTCAAGTCATATCTCAAGGGAGATAACCTTCTTTATTTATCATGGTTGCAATCCGCGGGAGATCATATAGTTCTTTATCCTGTCGGCATGGTCTTTATCCCCGCTGTTCAAATCCTGGAAGAGATTGTCGACGGCGGATTCCGCTTTACCGGCCATAAATTCCTGGTAATGGATTTCGTAGCCGGATGTTTCGATATCGATAGCCACGCGGAAAGTTTCTTCTCTTTGCGGAGGGTTAGCCTTATATTTTTCGATTAAGGCGGTTAATTTCTTATTGGTGTCTACCATTTTCGGCAAGCTAAAGGATAACAGTTTTTTCGGGAAAATACCGGCCGGCTGGAAATGTTCTTTTACGCTCCTGATAAGTGAAGCGTGGTTATTTTCCTCCAGGGCAAGATTCCACCAGAAATCGTAGTCTTCCTTGAACCAGGAAGCGAACAGGGAGTATAATTCACCAACCTTCAGTTCTAATTTTATCGCTTCGTCAAACAATAAGGTCTGGTCTGTATCCATCTTGGCGGTTATTTACTTAAAATCTTACTTCACAAAATCATGGATCATAAAAGCCTATTTATTCTCTGCAATAATCTTTTTGGTTTATTTAACATATTCGGGAAAACGTTAACTTTTATTGTTTTTATACTTTTTAACGATACGGATTATCTCGGCATTATCAAAAGGTTTAGAGAGATATTCGTCGGCGCCGATTGTGTGAGCAAGGAGAAAATTGGCATAATACCCGGATAGCATTATTGTTCTGGTTTTCAGGCCATTGGCTTTAACGTATTTGACCAATTCAAGGCCGGTCGGCGGAGGAATACTATAGTCAAAGATAGCTAAATCATAGCTCTTGGTTTTTAATAAATCCAGAGCCATTTCTCCGTTGGAAGCAATATCTGCCAGGCAACCTTCTTTCTCCAACAGCTTTTTCAATTCTTCTGCTATCTTAGGCTCATCGTCGACGATAAGTATTTTCATACTGGAAATGCCTTTATGCCAACAACTTCTTTTTTCTATTGGTTTACCACAACCGCGCGGCCGTTTATAAGTCGATGCTGCTGCCAGCATTACGTTAACCAGCCAGCGGCACATTTATAAAATTCAACGCTATTACATATATTTTTTCAGCTTAGGATAAAATTCGGCATCTACCCGTGCCATTCAAATTACGGCTCAAAAACTGGTGCATAATGTCTGGCGGCGAAAATTGACACAAAAGTATATGCTCGATTTTCCGCTGATTTGACCTTGAAAACCGATTCCCTTAAATGGCCCAACGTTCTGCCCGCACCCGAGGGGTAAAAAAGCTGTAGTTTTTAGGATAGGAAAAGGAGACATACCGCCGGCAGAGAGAAACACACTATCCTCTACCCTATCCAGCTTGGCTAATTATACACCTAAAAGGAAGCTAAAAAAATGAGAATTTTGGAAGGGATTTCAGCGGATTGAAGCTTTTTTGTTACCAGGGGGATGCAGAAAAAATGCCGACTTTACGCTATTGGCTTACGCCGATAAAATATTTCTCCAAAAGTTAAAAATTTATCCCTAAAACATGATTTTTAAGCCGGATTTATTTCCGTGCCGCTTGATTTAACTTTCAGCTAAAAATCTGCGCATTTGGTCATGATTGCCGGCAAGAACGAGTAAACACTGTTCACCTTCACGACGGATAACTACTCGTAAATTCCGTTCCACTCCGGCTTCATAGTATGGTTTACGTAACTGTTTATAGAAAAATCTGGGCGCTATCGCCGAAGCCTTATTTAAATCGCCGTTGCTCTCATAATACGCATCCAAGGCTTCCAAAATTAAACCCACGATCTTTCTCTGTTCATCGGACAAACGCTTAAGGCACCTGTAAAAAGAAGGTCGATAATATAGCCCGAGCGACATGCTTAGATTTTTCCCCGTTTCAGACCAGTGATAAATTTCTTGGAGACTTTGGCCTGACGGCCTTTTTCTTTAATGCATAGGCCGTCGATTCGGCGATATTCTTCATCAGTAAATTCTTTTTCTCTGACTTCCAACGGTATAAGCTCGATACGGTTACGGACAACCTCCACGTTAAACAAAGAACCTTTGGCAAGTCCTAAAGTCTGGGCTATACGCTTAGGTATCGTTATCTGGTTTTTAGCCGTCATCAATATCGTCATATTTCACCTCCAATCCGAATATACCATATAAACCGATAATCGTCAAGGTAGAAAGTAAGGTAGCCTTACTGTCTCCTACTCGGGCCGTGCGGGTATTCTCCTACGCTCTTCGAGCTTCGGAGGAATCGCGCCGAAGTTCTCCTTCGCCGTTATTGACTTCGGAGAAATCTCGCCGAAGCTTTAGCGAAGGTGGACCTTGGCGAAGGAGAATAAGGCATTATTATTGGGGGTAGGTTGGGTTTTTACACAAACAGGAACGTCTTGTTTATGTTTATTTACGCTTCTTTCAACAGATAACTCGTACTGCGCCCTCCGGCAGAATCTTTAATCAGAATCCCCTTACCGGCGAGATCGAGTATATCTCGTAACGCCGTATCCTGTGAGCATTTGGTAATTTTCGCCCATTTAGAAGTAGTAAGCTTACCTTCAAATCCGTCCAATAATTTATTAAGCATGACGTGTTGTCGTTCATTAATCGTACCGGCCGGATGCTTTTCCCAGAATCGCGCTTTCCTGAATATACCCGCCAGTGTATTCTCGGTAGCCTCAAGCGCGCGGCCCATGCAACCCAAAAACCACTCCAGCCACATCGTTATATCGATGCCGACCTTTGAATCGACGGTATTTTTTTGTGTTTTTTCTAAGATATCATAATAAGCGTTTCGCTCCTGCCTTATCCGGGCCGACATACTGTAAAAACGTTCCCGGCTTCCATCGGAACGGGCAAGCTGCATATCCGCGACGGCGCGCGCAATGCGGCCGTTACCGTCATCAAAAGGGTGCAGCGTAACAAACCATAGGTGCGCGATCGCCGCTTTGATTACAGGGTCTATCTCCCCGGCACCGTTGAACCAGGTTAAAAATTTTTTCATCTCCTCATTAAGACAACCGGCCTCAGGCGCCTGAAAATGCACTTTCTCGCGGCCGACTGCCCCGGAAACAACCCTCATCGGGCCGTGACTGTCGGTGCGCCATGCTCCGGTGATGATTTTATGCATCCCGCTGCGCCCCGCGGGAAACAAACTGGCATGCCAGCCGAACAACCGGTCTTTGGCCAGGGGCTTATTGAAATTCCTGACCGCGTCCAGCATCATTTCGACAACCCCATCAACATGGCGATCGGAGGGGATAAGCCCGCCGATTTCCATCCCCAGCTTTCGCGCGATCGATGAACGCACTTTGGCCGGATCAAGTTTTTCCCCTTCGATTTCGCTGCTTTTTAAAACATCCAGGGTAAGGGTGCACAGCGTCGCCTCCGAACGCAAAGCCAGGCCCAAGGCTTCCATTCGTCCCATCAAACGCCCCTGGCGATTACGAACACTTCCCAACGTCGAAGCGATCCGCTCCTGGTTCCAGGTAAATTTCGGCCAAGTATCCAATTGATAAATGTATGCCGTCTTCTTCATATGGCAGGCTAAGGATATATATTATATTCTCCGCACCTCTTGCGGAGAATATACCACATATTCTCCGCAGATGCAAGGGGGATGTTTACACGCGGCAGGAAGAATTTGGGGGCGCGATAAGATTAAAGGGCGCTGTCCCCTTTTCCTATCCTTGCGGGCGCTTCCGTTAAAGGCTACAACTTTCATTTATTATACTCCTTCCATATCGCATCCAGCGCCTCGGCCGCGCGCATATGCAATTTTATATCCACCAAATCAGATATTTCGGTATCTTCGAGATTGATTTCAATCGTTGGCCGGCCTAAATGCTTCGCTGCTATCATCGGCTGACTGATATACGGAAAAATGCTGCTCGTGCCTATTGAAAAGTAGATATCGAATCCCCGCGTTAATTCTCGTTCAAGCATCGCCAGCTTATCGATCGGTAGCATTTCTCCGAAGAAAACCACTTCTGGCCGGGCGATGCCGGCGCAATCAGGGCATCTGGGTGGTATATTAATTCCACTGTAATCTTTGACTACGCCTCGCCACTCGCAGTTCGTACAGACTAATTTGTGCATATCCCCGTGGATATCGATGATATTGCGCGAACCGGCAACACAATGAAATCCATCAATATTCTGAGTAAGCACCCAGACACGCGCAAAGTGCTTCTCCATCTCGGCAATCACTTCATGACCACGGTTAAAGGTAGTATTGCGGCAATTATTTTCTATCTGGGAAAGGTATTTCCAAGTTACTTGCGGCCGCTTCGCTAACGTTTCTCCGGCCAGAGCCGTTTCTACCGAGATACCATCTTCGGTTAACTTATCATTATACAATCCGCCGATCCCGCGATATGTCGGCAACCCTGAATCCGCGGAAATCCCCGCTCCCGTAATAAACAGGATACTTTTACAATTTTTTAAAAGCTTCGCAATTTGGCCTATCGCTCCCGGATGGCTATTCATCGGCTATGCCTATTTTAACTGCTCGAGGGTTATCGTATCGCCGGCTTTGATATCTTTAAGGATCGATATCTCACTGGTTACCTTACCTACAATATTTACCTCTGATGCCGGCATTGGTTTGTTGTCAATGCTTACGGGAGTTTTTCCAAAAAAGATACAGAGGCAATGGCCTTGCGGCCAATAAGCGATAGCGCCTACTTCTACATCTAAAGTGGCATTTTCTGGTTTTAAGCTAACCGGGATTTTAAAATATATCTCATCGCCCCAGGTACTTGCTTTTGCTTCAAGGGGAAGTTTTTCGTAAATCTTTAGGGCGGTTTGGGAGTTGTTAAGTTCGCCTTCGATGGTTACCTTGGAAGTTTTAAAAACAATATTCATAGTGCGTAGCACAGCGGTGCCTTCCCTTAGGCGAAGCCTGGCGTAGCCGGGCGAAGCCCCGAGAGCTTCGGAGAAATGTCCAAAGGAGATTTCTCCGATATATAGGCGTATCGGGGGATTAATTATGCGAGTAAGTGTGTCTGTCCCGTTTTAAAGAAAATATTTCATCTCTCGCTCAGAGTACTTCGCTCAAGGGCACGAAGTAAAAAAATTAAAGGGCATTGACCCCTTTATCCCAACGAACAAGAAAATTCCTCACAAACTATCCCTGCGGTAAAAAACCGCAGGGAGTTATCGATGAAGCGACTTAAACCGCTTTCCGACCGCTGATGATACGCAGGGCAACAACGATAATAGCGATAACAAGCAAGATATGGATAAACCCGCCCATCGTGTATGATGTAACCAACCCCAATAGCCAAAGCGCAATCATAATAACTGCAATTGTGTATAACATATCCGACCTCCTTTTTAATGGTAGCTCAATGCTAACTCTTTTTTTATTATCCCTGGGAACCGGAGATTTTTTGCACCGGCAGGTTATCCGGCACAGCGCTGAAAAATTATTCCGGCTTCATAACATCATTTTATAGAGTATTCAAAATAGAATCAATTGTACCTGGGTACACTCATCGGATTTTGCTGTGTCGCATGGTAAAATTTTACGCTAAGCGGTTGCGACAAATTATCGATCTGCGCGTGCTGCTGTAGACCATGGCCTTCCCGTGCAAATATATGCTATAAACATATCCTGTCCGTCCGCATAGCCCTATTAAAAACATGACTCCGCCAGAGTTTGCCGGAAGATATAAAAACCTGGCCTTAGAAGGCAAAAATCTAAAGTTGCCATTGGTCTAGTTTTCGGGGCGCAGTCAAAGACTAAAAAACTCCAATTAACTTTGGCACAAAGAATGGGGTAAGGTCAATGGGGTATAAAACCGGAAAAAATTCAGGAAAACTGAAATGCCAATCGCGGATGGGTGGGATGATGAAGCACAAATGTACTCCCCGCGGGGCTTACCGCGGGGTATCTAGCTTCATTTCTCCGAAGTTCTCCTTCGCCATTATTGGCTTCGGAGAAATCTCACCGAAGCTTTAGCGAAGGTGGACCTTGGCGAAGGAGAATAAGGCATTATTATCGGGGGGGATAGGGTAGATTTCTACACGGGTAGGGATTTATTTTTTTATACTGCGCGAAGGGAAATATTTCCCCGGAGTTCAAGCGTCAATTCTTCAGCCGGCTTAATATACCTGCCGTTTTTCTGGTACAAGCCGTTGGTAAGCCTTTTTTCTGAATCCTTAAAGTTTTCTTCCGCTCCATAACCGCCGACGTTCATGTTATTGCTGAATTCAAAGATCATCTGATTGATAGAACCAAGGGTCTTCTTGTCTATAGTCCGAGCGCATACGACATTCCCGGCCTTCTCAAGAAAACCCTTTATAGTATCCGCGCTAAACCCGTCTTCATACAACCTGCGCCCTAAATTATTACTGAAAAGCGCATCAAGCCTCTTTATCTGTTCACGCTTTACATCATAAGCCACAACCGCGTACAACGTCGCCACGTGACAAAAAATCACACATTTACGCCGCTGCAAAAAGAACAGGTGCGCGTACCACTCGTCAAATCCAGCATCCTGGATATCAGCAAGGGAAGTTTTGCTTATCCCCATTTCTTTCAGTAATTTTGCGGTGCAGCGAATAGTCATTTATATGGTTTCCCTAGAACAATTAATTTGTGTGTCCCCGGAATTCTATATTCCCAGTGCTTAAACCCGGCAGGCGCATTTTTTATTTTTCAGGATAATCTTCTGCTGCTGGATGGTATTTATAAAACTATCCTGGCTTCCCGCGCCCTTAGCCAGTCTTTTATCCAGGGGGCTTTGGTGGCGATAACCGCGGGCCAGCATCTCCCCTGCTAATGATTCATGTCTCAAATAAAGCGCTTTTAGTTTGCCTTGCCAGCGCAGTGTCTCGGGATGACGGGAATAGCCTTTTTTATTGCCGGTAATCACCGCCCAGATAGCGTGCAATTCGCGGTGTTCGCCCAATAAATGGTTACGGCATAATTTTTCCGGCGCGATATCCCAGATGCGCATAAAAATCACAAGTTTAATGACAAATACCAAAGCGCGAATAACAAAACAAATAATTTTTAACCACCCGCTCTCCCGCCTTTGGCGGGATCGCTAGAGGACAGCGCAGAGCGAAGCGGAGCCTCCCGCAAGGGACGAAGGTCAGTGCGAAGCTAGCGAAGCGTATCCCGGAAGCTTCCCGGAAATATCCAAAGGAGATTTCCGGGATATCCAGGCGAAACGGGACTCCCTGTGGGACGGAGAAAAATTTAATTTCAAGATTCCCGCCAAAAGCAAGATACGGCGGCTAGGCAGGGGCTGACCCCGTTATTCTTATTCCCTTTTTCCAAAACTATTTCTCATTCAAGCGGTATCGAACAGCCCTTGCCGCCCCTTCTCTTATGACGATACCCAGGCGGACAAGCGGGCTGATGAGCTGATTAACGCGGGCGCGGTTGATCTTCATGGCATGCCCGATCTCTGACGCGCCCAAAACATTTTTTTTCTCCAGTAGCCCTAAAAGCTCTTCCTGTTTGGGTGTGAGTGATACCCCTTGCAACGAAAGAGTCCCGGCCTTGATTCTTTTTTGCACATCATCATGTGCCCAGGCCAGGCCTTCGGCAACATATTCCACCCAGTGAGTAAAATCACCATCCATGTCACGCGTCTGCTGAATCATGTCGTAATAACGAGGCCTGTCTTGAGCAAAGAAATCATCAAGGCCCAAAGTGCAAAGCGGGTCAAAACCCTTTTCCCAAAGGAGCCACTGTCCAACCGCGCGAGCCACACGACCATTGCCATCCACAAAGGGATGGATCGTCAAAAACTCGTGCGCAAAGATGGCGCTACGAATAACCGGATGTAAGGATTCATCCTTTGACCAGGCAAAAAGGGCCTTCATCCGTCCCGGAACCCGGGCAGGAAGCGGCGGGGTAAAAATAACTTTATTGCGGGCATCCACGATATAGTTCTGGACACTGCGATACCGGCCCGTTCGATCTCTGGCCAAAAGCCCCTTGATCATTCGCGCATGCACCGCCAAAAGCCCAAGTTCGGTAACCGGCTTATGTTTACTCTTTAAAATCTGGCGCATGGCCCCAACGCAATTGGCGACCTCTGTCTTTTGCTTCTCTTCAACCAGGAGATCCCGGCCGTCCACCACCGCTCGAACCTGGGCCAGGGACAGGAGATTACCTTCGATCCATGTCGATGAGTGAACGCTCCGGGCAAAAGCATCCCGCTCCAAGGGGGCCTTAACAGACACTTTCAGCCGCGAGTTTCTGACCAGCGCGCCCACGATGGCGATTTGCTCAAACAATTTTAAAAGGTGTGGCGCTATGCGATATTGGGCCTTAAACATAATATAAGTTTACCATATCGTATAGGTATTGTATAGGGAATTGTCTAGGACAATTCACATTTTCCGCCAAAGGCCAGCGGCCTTGCCGCTAGGCAGGCGAGACCTCGCCATCTCGTCATCATTGATGACGGATGGCGGGCAAAGGCTGGCCCCGTTATTCTTTCAGGGCCTAAATGGAATCATTCTTGCCTTTCAGGCCTTGTTCGATTTTTTGGACCGGCACGCGGATAAAGCCAGGGCGGTAATGACCATGGCAATACCTGCCAGTGCCATTTAGATTAACCAGGATTAGGGCTTGAAAACTGTTACATCAGGCTGTCGTCGAAAATGACCCCGAAGGTATTCCATGTCTTGTTTTTTATTCTTCTTCGCCGAATACCCCGCGGCTTACCGCGGGGATGAAGGCGTAAGAAGAACTGCTGCGAAGCCACGAGCGAAGCGAGGGCGAAGCAGAGCTATACAGGCATTCGGCTTCGAAGAAATGAAGCTAGATACCCTGCGGCAAGCTCACCTCGCTTCGTATTGGCGAAGCGGGCCGCAGGGAGAACATCGGTGCTTCATTAATATAAGGACCAGGAAGGTATATATTGCCGGGATTAGCCAGAAACCGGACCGTAAATGGGTAGTTGACGCGGCAAGAAGCGTTTCCTTCTTGTTCCAGGACAATACCAAAAAGCTCCTTGTCCGGGATGGGGATGGTAAATTCTCCCAAGAATTCGATGAATTATTCAAAGAATTTAACATGACGGTAAAGAAACTACCTTACCGCTCCCCCAATCTTAATCCTTATGCCGAAGGGTTTGTGGGGACGATACGCAGAGAATGCTTAGACCATTTTTTTGTATTCGGACAAGAACATTTTAAATATTTAACCCAAGCTTTGTATTAGGCGTGGATGAAGAATGCTAATGCTTTGGAGCGAAAGGGGTTACAAAAAACACAGGCATACTTGAAAAGTATGTCGAGTATTTTTGTAACCCTTTGTAGCCCAAATGATTAGCGTTATTCGCCATGTCCTAATGCAAAGGTTGGGTTTTAACCCGGGAATATGTAGAGCATTACATTACTAAAAGACCTCATTCGGGAGTGGGTAACGAACCGCTGGAATATAAATCGGAGAAAAATTCAGGAAAGCTCAAATGCCAATCGCGGATGGGTGGATTGATCAGGCATTATTATTGGGGGTAGGTTTTCCGGCCGTCCGCCGCGGACAGTGATTCTTTTCATGATTGGTTTTAGATAAAAAGGCATCCGTTTCCCCATTCATCTTTTGCCCTACGCAAAAAACATTTTAATTACCCTTAATCGTTCCAAAATGCTTGTCTATTTATGCTCTTTAGCCTGTATGTTCTGGGAGATAATACCTACTGATTTTTCGTATTTTGCCTGCGAGATAAGATAATCCGAAATCGCTGACGTACGGCTTTGTTTGGCCGAAATAAGTTGAGTTTCGGCATCGGTCACCTCAATGATCGAGCCAAGGCCTTCCTGGTAACGCGCGTTCGCGATTTCAAGGTTTTCCGCCGACTGTTGCAGAAGTTTTCCCGTCACTTCCAGCCTTTCTTTAGCCTCCCTTAAACTCAAGACAGCATCTTGAACTTCGAGAATTACCTTAAGGGTCTCATTCTCTATTGCGTATTGGGCTATTTTCAAATTTTCCTGCGCAGCTTCCATCTTGGCCTTGGTCCGGAAGCCATCAAACCAGGGAAAGTTAACCGACACACCCGCATTCCAGTTCTTAACATTGCCTATTCCTTTGGCGCTGGTATCACTTACCTGATGCGCGCCGCCGGCGGAAATCACCGGCCAGTTACCTTTCTTCTTTGCCTCAAAATCAGCCTGCGCAGCGCGCGTCTGCGATGTCAATTTGGCAAGCTCAACACGGCTATCCATCGCGGTCTTCAGCGACCGCTTTAAATCAATATCAGCAATCATGGGAATGCCTGACTTCTCGACCACAAAATCGGGATTATCTTTCCTTCCCATAATATTATTAAGTAACACCTTCGCCAGTTTATAATTTTTTTCGGCCGTTACTAAGCTGAGCTTCGCATTTAATAACTCGACCTCGGCTTTAGTGACATCATATTTTTGCTTGTAGCCGACCTCAAATAATCCCCTTGCCCGGTCGAGATGAGCCCGTGACTGCACCAGTCCTTCCCTGGCTACGTCCAGCATAAGCTGGGCATTCAATACGCCGTAATATGCCTTTTTTGCCTCAAGTATTATATTCTCTTGCGTCTCCAGGAAAATACATTGAGCCGACGTCATATTTTCTTCCGCAAGCTTGATGTCGTTAAGGGTCTTTCCAAAATCCCAGATAAGCTGTTCGATTCCGCTGGACTCCGCCGCAACGTTGTACCTCTTTAATGAGCCGTTGTTTAACCCTGACGCCGCGCTTACCGGAACCGTTATTTTAGAAGCATCATAATGTGTGTAGCCAAGATTCGTCGACGCCTGCGGCAGGTAAGCCGACCTTGCCGCACCCGCCATCGCTTTATTGAAATAGACATTGCTGACAGATTCTTTAAGTACGGGATTATCCGCCAGCGAAGCCTTGACACAATCTTCGAGCGTAAGAACGGGGGGCTCCGCTGAAAATCCCACCCCGCCTTTCATCATCGTTAAAACCATTATAAACAATAATGCCTTTTTTCTAAATTTCATCACATCGTCCTCTTGAAAGTAGCAGTAGCAATACAAAGCATAACCGCGGTAAATACCAGCAAAAACAATATGTCCCCCTGTATGGCGACAAAACCCGTGCTTTTCAATATTAAGGACTTCAAAGCATGCACGGCGTAGGCTTCGGGATTAACCCTGGCAAAAGCCTTCAGCCATCCGGGAAGGCTTTCGATGGGGTATACCGCGCCGCTGGGAAAAAAGAATATAACATTTAAAAAACCTATTGTAACGCCGACGATACGGGGATGATCGGCTCTTCCCAGCACAACAAATACCATGCTAAGAAGCCCAAGCGCAGTAAGAACTATGGTCAGGAGAAGCAGCGCAAATGAAACCAGGCCGCCGGCAAGTTTTACCCCCGTCATAAACATCCCGCCCATCATGACAATAAAAGACAATAACGTGGTAACCAATACGCCGCTGATGATAATGCCGGCTACGATATCCATCTTTGTTAAAGGAGTCGAAAGGTAACTCTCGTGTATTCCGAGAAACTTGTCCATCACCAGGCTGAACGCGCCGGTAAACGTCGTTCCCATAAATATCGCCATAACGATAATACCGGGCACAAGCGAGGCGTCATAGTCTATTTTCTTATATAGTTCAACCGGCCGGAACTGGGATTGGGCCAGAGTACTGCGCACCGAAACATATCCCGACTTCAAATAGCTCATGGAACGGGATACTACGCTGGATACCCCGGCGGCAGATATACTGTCGGTGTTGTCGAGAAAAAGGCCTACCTGCGGGTTAACATGTTTGACCACGTCTTCGCTGAACCTGGGAGGTATTATCAGGGCGCCTTTGTAAAAACCGTTTTTGACCCCTTCAATCGCCGCCCGCTGGTCGCTCGACCGTGTCATATCTAAAGTATGCGGCCCGTCTTGTATCGCCTGAAGCAACTCTAACATCCTCCTGGCATACGGGCCATTATCCTGGTCAACCACCACTATCGGCAAATGCTTCAGCTCACCCTGAAAAGAATTGCCCATTATCACCAGGTAAACCAGCGGCATCAGGATACTCGCTATTAAGACTATCGGGTTCCTCGAAAATCTTCTCAGGTCCCTTTCGGTTATCGCTAAAGCTCTCATAGCCTGCCCCCGGGAAATTGCCTGGGCGCTCCCGCGCCAAGGATGAAGTTAGTTTTCTGAGCCTCTGCCTCTCTTATCGTCTTACCGGTATAATGTATAAAGACATCCTCAAGCGACTGCTTTTGTATGGCAAGGTAATCTATAGACCCATGCATCTTTTTAATGTCTTCGATGATTACCGGCATAGCCTTTGCCGCATCCGTGACATAAACCCTGGTATATTCATCTTTTTTGGTTATATTTTTCACAAACTGCATCGCCTTGAGGCTGGCTTCAACTTCTGGCGTATAGTTGCTCAACAACATTTCGATTATATCGAAACCGCCGATGCTTCTCTTCAGGTTAGAAGGAGAATCGAGTACGACGATCTTGCCATAATCGACGATTGCTATCCGGTCACACAAAAAATCAGCCTCATCCATATAATGCGTAGTTATAAATATAGTCAGTTTCGTTTCCTTGCGTATCTTATTCAAAAGATCCCAGATAACACGACGCGATTGCGGATCAAGGCCGGTGGTCGGCTCATCAAGAAAAAGTATATACGGCTTATGTATAAGGCCGCGCGCGATCTCCAACCGCCGCCTCATACCCCCCGAGTATGTGGCTACGAGTTCCTGGGCGCGGTTTGCCAGGCCTACGGTCTCAAGCAGATATTTTATAGTCTCATGACGCCGGGTTTTAGGTATATCAAAATACTTACCATATATATCGAGGTTCTCCCAAGCGGTCAAATCCAGGTCCGAGGTCATCGCCTGCGACACGACGCCGATGTTCCGCCTTACCCGCACGGGATATTTCACCACATCCAACCCGCGGATATTTGCCTGGCCCGACGTAGGCTTGATAAGACAGGTAAGCATCCGGTTAAGCGTCGTCTTTCCGGCGCCGTTAGGCCCCAGAAGGCCGAAAATTTCGCCTTCGTCGACGTTAAAGCTTACGTCGTCTACCGCCGTCACGGATGGGAATTTTTTAACTATATTTTTTACTTCAACGGCATATGCCATATCTGGTAAATCCTTTATTCCCCGAATCCTACGGTAGCGGTCATCCCCTCTTTAAGCATTCCTTTTGGTTCGTCAAGTTTTACCTTAACCCGGTAAGTTTTGATATCCTGCCGGCCGCGCTTTACGTCCCTCTGCGTGGCAAATTCGCCTTCGCTGTTGATCTCACTCACATGCCCCCCAAATTCCTGACCGGGAAGAGAATCGATTTTTATGCTGACGGCATCACCTAACTTTATCCGGGAAACAACCGTCTCCTCGACATCTACGCGCACCCATATATCCGAAAGATCTACAACGGTCAGTACGGTCGAACCGGCCGAAACCATTTCCCCCGGCTCAAAAGCCCTAAGCGTTACCACACCGGATAAGGTCGGATGGACAACCGTATCTTCCAGGTTAGTCCCGGCAACTTTAAGGGCTGCCTGCGCCTGCTTTACACTCGCTTCGGCCAACGACTTCTGCGCCTGCGCCCCGTTTAAATCAGCGACAGCCATGTCACAGGCGGTCTGGGCCTTGTCGACGTCATTCTGGGCAATAAGGTTCTTTTCCAGCAACCGGCTGTTACGTTCAAGATCCCTTTTGGTATCCTTGATTTTTACTTTCGCTTTTTCTATTGCTGCCGCCGCGGATACCACAGCGGCCTGTTCGACTTCAAGATTCGCCTGGGCCTGGTCTAATTCAGCCGCCTGTTTCCGGTCATCCAGGATTATTGCTGTTTCACCGGCCTTGGCATAATCACCCTCGTGGAATTTAATTTCCTTTATCCTCTCCGATATCCTGGGAGCCAGGTTTACCTCTGTGGCCTGTACTATTCCGGTGACTTGGAATACACCTTTCGCCGGCCGATGCGGCATTATGTAAAACACGGATGCCGCTAAAGCGACAGCGGCAATTGTTAAGGCAACTGCTTTCTTTAATTGTTTATTCATTTCAGGATACCTCCAAAAAATACCTGCTTGATTGAATCGACTGCGGCCTCAGCGGAAAACCCGGCCTGGCCGAAATGCATGATAAGCGCCGGCAGCTGCATCATCCCCAGAAGGTTAAATGACGCAATCACCGGGTTGATCTCCTTAAACTCCCCCGATTTTATCCCCTCTTCGATTATCCCGGCAATAATCTTTGAGTAGGGGACTATCGCGATCTTGGCTACCTGCTCTTTTATTACCGGCGCATCACCTGACCTATCGAGCACGCCGTTGAAAATACTATTCTTGCCGGTAAAATTCACGAAATGGAAATCGATAAGCTTCTTAAGTTTATTTTCGCAGCCGTCCACTTTTTCGAGCTCTTCCGTCAGGGCCTGCCTGTACTTATCGGCCTTCTCCCTGATCATGCTCATATAGAGATCCTGCTTGCTCTTGAAATAATGATATATTATCCCCTCGGAAACCCCGGCGGTGCGCGATATCTCACCCGTAGTAGCCCGGTCAAAACCGTTCTTGGCCGCTACGCGTATGGTAGCATCGATTATTTTCTGTCTTGTATCGCTGTGTGAGGCTAAAGCGGTAGCCATAATCTCTCCTATTGAGTGAGCGCTCACTCAATAGAAAGTATATACCTGCGCCGACCTATTGTCAATAAAAACCATAAAGCTCAGCGCCTACCTGTGCCGTTTAAATTACCGGCCGGACATCCGCCGGTATAAGACCGGAAAAAATTCAGGAAAACTCAAATGCCAATCGCGGATGGATGGGATGATAAGGCATTATCATTGGGGGTAGGATTCGGGTTTTTGCACGGGCGGTTACGCACGGAAGAACTCTGCCAGAATGGGCTTGAAGGTTTTGTTTTTTGTTATTATTTTAACTATGCAAAGTAATTAAATAACGAAAATTTAACTCACTGGCTAAAAAACTGCTTTCTATGGCGCTCAAAGATACTGTATATAATTTTTGCATCGGCCGGCTTGTTGTTCTGCCCAGAAAGAAAAATGGGCAGCCCCCGCTATGCAATGACTACCCTAAAATTCCTTAAGGATGTGGAAGAATAGTATAAATCGTTAGATAATTTTTATCGGGCCCGTAATAAAAAAATACTCTGTAGGCTTTGGGCGTATTATTTTCCGCGTAAGCTTCAAAGACTTTCTCGCCGTTAGGGCCGAAAATACTCTCGTATTCATGCGTCTGCAAGCTGGGGTATCGGGGATTTTGGGAGAGTTTATCTAAAGCGTTCAATACTGCTTTATAGCGTTTTCCCAGATTGCGGCTATATTTGAGCTCCCGCAATTTTTCTTTGGCTTCAGCGGAAAAGATAAGTTCAAAGCTCATAAAGAATCGGCAAATTTTTTAAGGTTTTTAACCCGGGTTATTCGCCCTTCCCGGACATCGCGCATACCTTTTTGTAAGCTAGCCATAGCTTTCGGATTATTATGTAGCCATAATTCTCGGCTTGGTATGCTGGCTAAGGGGCGCAGGAGAATATCGCCGTCTTCACCGACAAATATATTCAGAGAATCTACCGGCATATTCCTATCGCTAAGCCACTTAAGTATTTGAACGCCTAAAGTCATCCGGCTTTTAGAATCCAAAGAACTTTTTCCTATTAACGTGAAATTTTCATTTATCTTTTCTTTTAACATACTTTTCTCCTTACTTACGTTTTTCGCATTGTTAAAGAGCCCGCCTGAATTTTACCTCTCTTCAAGCGCATTTTTTGCATTTTTGAAGAGATTAACCGACAACCCGATTGTCAGGCCCAGTTAATATATACCATATTATGGGAAAAGTGTCAAGTGGGAAAGTGGGAATTTGTATATCTTCAGTTACTACCCTACCCGTGCCATTAAGATTTACCAGGATTAGGGCTTGAAAACTGTTACATCAGGTTGTCGGCGAAAATGACCCCCTTCAAGACCCCCCCCTATGTTTTGCCGCTGGTTTCAGGGCTTAGTTCTTTTTAGGGCAAAGGGGCTTTACCCCGGAGAGACTGTCGGGCCGGTTGCCGGTGAAGCTTCACCGCCTTATGGTTCGCGGAGTTTATCCTACTCAAACCTCACCGTTAATTTTTTATCTAACACCCCGGCGATTGCGGCCAGGGTTTCAACAGAAAAATTTTCCCGGCCGGATTCGATAGCAGAGATGTATTGTTGGATTACATTCATCTTATCGGCCAGTTCTTTTTGGGTATAGCCTTTTTCCTTGCGGATTATTTTGATCTGCTCGGCCACAACCAGGCACTCCGATAAGATGCGTTTTTTCCCCACGCGGATTTTTATTCCCTCCGCTCTCAACCCGTCCTTTACCGTTTCATAAATTGTCTGCCAGAACTTAGGCGCGTCGGAGTTCCAGGCATCTTTCCTGATGAGTTTTTTTATTGCCGGCCATTTTTTACAAAAGGTTATTTTATCAACGTAGCAAAAAGCCTCTTTCGCTTCGCGTACACGGGAAAAAAGCTTAGCCGCGTAAATCAAAAATTTAGGATGTTCGCCGTTGCTTAAGGCTTCCTTAATTTTTTCTTCGCCGACCGGAATATCCCAAAACCAATTTTTTTTCATCATTCCACCAATTTTTTGGGAATAATTTTCAGTATTTCGTTGTCCAAATGCGTTAACACCGTGCCGGTGTCTACCTTAGGAACAATATCCAGGAGCTCCATCTTTAAATTCATGCGGTTAAACCCCCGATACCAGTTGATCAGCGTATACGCTTTATCGTAAGAAAAATATTCAAAGAAAAATTTTGAAAGAGAAAAATAGTGCTGCGACAAATAATAGAGGTCGAAAATATCTTTAGCGGCTTGGCGGCCCATCGCAGCTACGCGACCGGTATCGTCCTCCTTTACGCGTCCGGTTGCGATGGTTAACTTACGGTAGTAAATATCATCGATAGAGTGAAGGCCGCCCTCAATTGGCTTCAGGTTTTTGTAAACATCTTTGACAAAGTCTATTTTTAATGAACTGCCTCTTCGAATATCCAGCATATAAACCGCCATTTCCACAAATCGAGAACTTTTTCGTTTAACTTCCAGACTGGCGGTAAAGCCGGTTTGGGCGGCGATATATTTGATGATTTTTGCTGCCGCAGCATTAGTATGCTCTGGGCTGAAAAAATCCAGATCTTCAGAAAAGCGGTGGTTAAAATATATAGAAAGCGCCGTTCCTCCGGTAAGGTAATATTGAGGAAACTCATCAACCACCAGCTTAAACAATTTTTTCTGCGTATCTATTATGTATTTTTGCTTTTGCTCCATAAAAGCCTCACTTTAAATATACTATATATAGATAGTATTGTCAAGTAATAAATCAAAAAATGTGATAAAATAAAAGGCTTATTATTACTATCTATGAATAGTGTTTTTAACATAAACCCTACCCGTGCCATTAAGATTCACCAGGATTAGGGCTTGGAAACTGTTACATCAGGTTGTCGGCGGAAATGACCCCTCTAAGACCCCCCCCTATGGATTGCCGCTGATTCCAAGGTTTAGTTCTTTTTGGGGCAAAGGGGCTTTACCCCGGAGACTGCCGGGCCGGTTGCCGGTGAATGGGGAAAACAGCCGTTTTTTATTAAAAATACCCTCCGCTGCAACGGTATGTATAGCCTAAATTAATGTGATAGCCCTCTCACATTAATTGACGCTGTTTTTATGGGGGTAAAAAAGAGGGGTAAAACTGCAGAAAGCTTTGAATCACTTAGTGTTTCCGGCTAAAGGAGAATGGTATTACAGGTCATACCCTCGCACATTATTTAGGCGAGACTAATCCCGGATTCTGGCTGGATTTTTAGTATCTTGGTTGTATATTTTCAGAAACTCTTCCCGTAAGGAAATTACCCAAGGCTTACCTCTTTTCTGTCCGATTCCCTGAAGCCCTCTTGGCTGCGGGGGCGTCGTTAGAATTTTTTCTGAAAAAATTCTAACAACAAAAAGCAAATTACCCAGCGTTAATAAATTAACGCTGGGTAATTTTAGGCAGGGAAATTTATGTTGTCCATAGAGAGGGGAGGTATTACAATATAGAGGTTAAAAGATATGCCCATGGCTGTCGGGTATTTATTTTAGGTAAACGATTATGCCCAGAAGAAAACAAAACGAACGAAAAGAAATAGCTGTAGAGCCGTATATCCATAAAGGCAAGAAGCGCAAGAATAATCCGCCGGTGGGCTTGGTCTCGAGCGCTACGGACAAATTAAATGGCCGGACTAAATATCAGCATGACCCTCATATTGACCCCGCCTTAAATTGGGATTCTTCGGCAAAAAGAAAAAATATTGAAAGCGTATTGGCTAAAGGTTTGAAGGCGGAGACATTAGAAGAAGCCAAAAGCGCATTTCAGGAACTTAAAGGCAAGCAAGATGCTTATTTAAGTTGGGCGGGTAAGCAAGAAGGAATGAGTTTTGAAGTCCAGAATGTCAGCCTGCATATCCACGAGCGCATTGACCCACAAAGAATAATCAAAGCTTTTCTAAAACCCAAAGATAAGCGGGAAGTCCAGCTTACTTTTTTTCAGGAACCGGATAACGAGCCGCCGTTAAATAAGGCGATTGACTTTTATCGCCATGACCAATCCTGGGCCAACCGGCTGATTGCTGGCGATTCGCTTTTGGTGATGAACAGCCTGCTTGAAAAGGAGGGCCTGGGCGGGAAGGTGCAGATGGTCTACCTCGACCCGCCGTATGGCATCAAGTACGGCAGCAACTTCCAGCCCTTCGTCAACAAGCGCGACGTGAAGGACGGCAAGGATCAGGACCTGACCCAGGAACCGGAGATGATAAAGGCCTTCCGGGAT
>Ga0182021_10003145_pt1 | contig 19404 bp, 20 predicted proteins | sample 612E3MmetaG_FD_120493 | JGI IMG/M metagenome (GOLD analysis project Ga0182021, IMG submission 120493) | Permafrost microbial communities from Stordalen Mire, Sweden - 612E3M metaG (Illumina Assembly) | ecosystem: Environmental > Terrestrial > Soil > Wetlands > Permafrost | place: Sweden... | reverse complement strand
TGGGCCTCCGAGGCGACACCGTGCCGTCCGAAGTGGCGCAACCACGTCGCCGGTTCCGCTTCGGCCGCTAGGACGGGCGTCGTCGGGGCGATCAGATGCGAGGCCGATAGGCGCTCGCTCGCCTCGGACGGAGAAACCGCGCACCGGGCCTCCGGACTCCGACCGTCGTGGTGTCGGGCGAGACTCATCCCGGCCCCGGCTCCCAGGCCGGGCGTCCCTCAGGGGTTTGGGTTTGCTCCGCCCGTCCGGGGGCCGCCCTTGGCCCGGGCGCTCAGCCCCCTGCGGGTGTCGGCGACGGCGCGTCGGTGGGTGCCGCTGTCGTCGGTGCGGGCACGTCGGTGGGGGCCGGCGAAGCCGTGTCGACCGGCGAGGGCGACGGCGATGGGTCCGGGCTCGCGCTCGGGTCGGGGCTGGGCGGCGCGACCACGACCGGCGGGTCGGGCGAGGGCGCGGGCGGCTGGGAAGCGAGCACCGGCGGGTTGACCGATGCCGAGGGGTCCGGGCTCGTGCTCGGGTCGGGCGACGGGGCGTCGATCGGGGCGGACGGGTCCGACGCACCGAGCGTGCCCTTGCAGGCTTTGCCGCCGTTGGACCAGGCCAGGAGCGGCTGCGGGACGACGACGTCCGGGTAGTGGGGCAGCGCGCTGTCGACGCCATCGAAGCGCATGGTGCCGGTGTAGAAGTCGGTCTGACCGTAGCAGGGCGGCTTCCGGACCGTGAGCGTGCCGGTCGGGTGGCTCGCATCGAGCGTGACGGCCTGGTGGTCGTACAGGGCCTGCGTCCCGGTGTGCGGCCAGTCCGGCCCCTGGCTCCTGTAGGAGTTGAGCGAGAAGGACAGCGCGCAGTTCGCCGGTAGGGTGCCCTTCGCCCAGACGTGGACCGTGAGTAGCGCGTATGGCTGGGCCCCGGAGGCGTCGTAGCCGAAGTCGGCGAGCGGGCAGGCCACCGGAGGCGGGAAGGGGCCGACCGTGATCGTCATGCCGGCGTTGACCGCGTCGGTGAAGGAAGCCTCCGACCTGCTCCCGACGCGGAGGACGTTCCCGAGCACGGGCAAGGTCGCGAGGTACTGGCCCTCGACCGTGACCTGCTGGCCGCCCCAGGCGTCGTCCACGCTGTTGGCGTCCCCGCGGGTGACGAACGTGCCGTCGGGGTTGACGGCGACGACCCGGTGGGTGACGGTCTCGCCGCCCACGCGCAGGACCAGGATCATGCCCGGCTCGACCGTGGCGGGAGCGGGCACGACGAGGATGAGGTCGCCGCGCCCGATCGTGGGGGCCATCGAGCCTCCGTCGACGGTGACGAAGCGGTACCAGGGGGTCCCGAAGATCCCGCCGTCGACGAGGGCGAGAAGGGCGAGGACGGCGACGAGGGCCAGGCCGGGCGCGACGCGGAGAAACCACCGAACGCGCGGGTGGCGCGACGGCGGGAGATCGGGGGCGGCCACGGGCCTGCCCTCGAGGCGCCTTCGGACCTCTCTGCCGTTCATCGGTTCCGGTATCTCCCGAGATGGATCAGCTGCGTGAAGGGGCTGGGCAGGTGCCCGGGCAGCGAAAGCCCAGGCACCTGCTGATCGACCTAGGTCAGGCTCGTGGCGGGCCTGCTTGTTGGCCGTGATCTGGACGGCGAGACATCGACGCTTACGGTGCAGACGTGATCGTCGTGCTGAGCGCAGCGCCGCCGCTGGTGATGCCGATCCACACCGCGACGGGAGTGGAGCCACTGACGCCTTCGGAGCAGCCGCTGGACGCGAGGGTCGTGAGGCTGTAGCTGCCGTAGACGCCATTGCAGGTCATGTCGTAGGTGGAGGCACCGGTGACCGTCAAGGTACCGGCCGCGCTGGTTGGGCCAAGCCCATACGTGTCGGGAGCGATGCTGGTCAGGTAGTTGCCGGTCCAGCCAAAGAACCCGTCAGCATTGGTGTCGAAGTAGACGTTCGTCCCGAACTGGGACCCAATGCCCGTTGCCGTGAAGCCGCTCGCCGCAAGGGAGCTAAGCGTGCCGAGGGGAACGTAGAACCCGTTGTCGGCGTAGGAGCCACCGCCAGTGATGGCGAGGCTGACGTTGCCTCCGCTAAGGGACTGGGTGGCCGTGCCGCCGCCCACCACGGCCGTCGAAGCGATCGGCGAGGTCGAGCGGACCCAAGTGCCCGCCGCGAACTGCGTGCCGCCGTTGTTGACCGCGTAGTAGGAGCCGGCGGGGAACCCGACGCCGGCGGCGGCCTCGCCGCAGTTCACGGTCCAGGTGACATCCCCCTGCTGGCCGAGGTTGCTGTTGTCAAGCGTGGTCCACTGGATGCCGGTGTTGTAGAGGTGGGTGGCACCGGGAGCCAGCGGCACGGGGGCGAAGGGCATGCCGATGATCGAGAAGGGAGGATTCTGAACGGGGGTAGTCGAGACTGTGAGCACGTCCCCGATGGAGCCCGTGTTCTGGACGGTGAAGTGGATCGGGTCAGTGCCCGCGGCGGAGCTCGTGATGTTGAACGCGCTGAACGTCACAGTCTTGTTGTTGTTCGAGAGCACGCCGCCGCCGCCATCGGAGATGACGCAGCTGAACGTGCCGACGCTGATGTGCTGGATGGCCTGGACCGAGTCGGTGAACTGGGCGCCGACGCCGCCGCCGATCAGGCCGACCGCGAGGCCGCCTGCTGCGAGCAGGACGGCGATCTTCCGAAGTGACATTGCCTTCTTCTCTCCTTGGGATGTGCCTGGGGCACGTGGGCAGAACTTAGGACGCGGCTTGGGCTCGACGCGCGCCCACCCCCTTCCGGATCTCGAGGAGGATGAGCAGGGCCACGCAGAGCCCGGCGACGACGAGGCCGACGCTGCGCAGCTCGGTCAGCCAGCCGAGGTAGGGAACGACGAAGACGAGCCGGTAGCCGGTCGACCCCTGCAACGTGATGCTCCAGGGGTCAGCGACGTTGTTTGCGTCGCCCTTCGTCGTGATGACGTCGCCTTCCCGCGACGCGATCCGGTGCAGTACGGATTGCGTCTCTGTGGGCGGGGTGAAGACGATGGCGTCGCCCACGCGGAGCGAACTCATCGGCACGCCCTGCGTGATCGCGAGGTCGCCCGGCGACACGGTGGGTCGCATCGAGCCGGTCAGGACCGTCTGAACGTGGAAGTCGGCCAGCCGGAAGGCGATGCCGCCCGCCAGGACAGCCACGCCAGCGGTGACCAGCACCACGTCAACGATTCGGCGACGCTTCAACGCAACCCCTACTCCCCGCGATTCATCACATGAACGGGGAACGTCAGCCGAACGTACTAGGTAGTTCGGCGAAGAGATGCAACCTTTGTCCCTGTTCTAGGTCGGCAGGTCCCCGCGGCTGGATTCAGCGCGCCGGCTTCGTCGGCACCGGGCTCCTGATGCTCGCGTTCGCGGACGGGCTTCGACAGACCTCGCGCGCGACGCCGTCCGGTTCGCGCTGGGGACCACGCCTCGTCGCTGCCTATGCGGTCGGACTGATCGGGGCCGGGATCTTCGTCACCGAGCCAGGTGCGGACACGGCGGCCGAGGGGCCCGACGCAAGGCCAGCCGGCCTCGAGGGCGCCCTCCACGTCGCCTTCTCCATGCAGGTCTTCGTGGCGCTCAGCGCCGCCGCGCTCGTCTACGCGCGATGGTTCTCGATGCACGGACGCCATACGTTGGCCCGAGGCTCGGCGTTGGTCGGTGCACTCATCCCGGCCGGCATCGTGGTGTTCGGCCGCGCGCAAGGCCGCGCGGACCGGCTCGGTCGGGCCGCAGGTCCGATCCAGCGGCTCACGATTGCGCTCGGCTGGGGCTGGGTGCTCGTCTTTGCCGCGGACGGCCTCTCCAACCGTTCAGGGGATAGCAGGCTGCGACGCTAGTCGGGGAGAGCCTCTACGGGCCGTCCTGCAGCGGAGCCCCGCCGCAGGCCTGCCGCGAACGCCGCCGAGGTCCGCCACAGGCGAGCCTCGCCCCGCAGTCGGCTTCGGTGGGAGCTCGGGCGGCCGCGAACCAGATCGGCTGATGACCTACGGCACTGGCATGAGATAGGCAATGGTCCGCACGCTTCTGGGCACCGTCCGTCGGGCGCGAACCAAGGCGTCGCGGCCGGTGAGGGTGGAGGCGCTGGACGTGGCTGAGACGCTCCGCTGGTCTCTAGGGTCCGACAAACGGGCCCGTGGCGACGGCCAGCCACAGGCCCGGCGCCGAGCCGGGGCCGTGGCGTCGGTGGCATCCGTGGGGCTCCTCCTGATCGCAGCGTCATTCCTGGCGCCCGCGACAGAAGCCGCGTCGACGCCGACCCTCACCCTGACGCCCACCGCGCTCGTCGCGTCGACCAGCGGGGTCAGCGTCGCGCTCCGCTACGTCACGCCAGCGCGGACCGCGACGACCGTGACGCTCACAGTCCCGGCAGCCTGGGCAGGGCTCGTCCTCCCCCAGACCTCCCGGAGCTCCCGCGCCGGGTATGCGTCGCTCACCAGGACCGGGTGCGGCACGACGACCAGGATCACCTCGATCACGCGGTCGACCGCGAAGACGGCGACGATCACGGTCAACTCCTCGTGCGCCGCGAAGGGAACGTGGACGCTGACCATCCGCGGCCTGACTGCGCCACGCCTGGTCGGCGCAACGACGTGGACGGCCCGCGTCCGAACCACCTCGAGCTCGTGGCGGTCGACCAACTTCGCCCTCCGGGTCGGCCCCGGCACCCTCGACGTGCTCCTCGGGGGAACCGTCCTCCCGACCGGCGGGACGACGCGCGTCCCCGTCTACGCGCTCGCCCGCGACGCTGCTGCCCGCCCGCTCGCCGGCGTTCCGGTCCGCTTCTCCGTCAGCGCGGGCGCCACGATCGCTCCGCTCGCCGCGACGACCGACCGCCGGGGGGTCGCCACGGCGTACCTGGTCGGCGCGACTGCGCCGGCGTCGCCGACGGTCACGATCGTCGCCACGACCTCGCCGCTCGTCGCCTCGGCCACGCTGTCCGTGGCCTCGACAGGCACGCTTACCGTCGAGGCGGTAGCCGGAGGCACGGTCTCGCCGTCCGGCACCGGACCCTACGCGCTCGGCTCGACCGTCCAGCTGGCGATCACCCCGACCGATCCAACAAGCGTCCCCGGAGTGATGGTCGACGGCGTCCCCGTCACGGCGACGCCGCCCGTCGCGCCATCGACCGCCTGGGGGGTCGCGGTCAAGGTCACCGGCGCCAACCGCGTCGACGTGTCGTTTGCGCAGCTCGCCCCGACGACGCGGGTCGCGGATGCCGCCACGGGGAACGCATTCACATCCGTCGCCCCCGGTGGGACCTCGATCCGGTTCTCCACGCGGACGCCCTTCCTCGACGGACTCGCGGTCGGCGACATCCTCTCGACGAGCCAGGCCGCAGCGGCAGCCGGTATGGCGCCGGTGCTCCTCCGCATCACCGGGGTCGACCGGAGCGGACCGGGTGCCACCTTCACCACCGCGCCAGCGCAGCTGACCGACGCGCTCGCGACCGCGTCGCTCGACGCGCACATCCCGCTGGTGGAGCAGCTCCCGGCGGCCACGATCCCGGCTACCCTTCCTGCCACCTTCAGCGATCCGGCACCCTCCCTCGCGGCAATCAACCTCAGCGGGTCCGCGACGGTCGGCGGGTGGGGTGACGCCCTCACGTCGCAGGTCGGGCCGGTCGCGGTCACCGGCGCCTACCAGGTCAGCGGACCGACCCTCAACCTGTCGACGACGATCGGCCTCTCCAGCGTCACGGCGTTCCGGGCCACGGTCTCCGAGACCGCCAGCGCGTCGATCTCGCTCGACGGCTCGAGCAAGTCCAGCTCGACCGAGCGCACCCTCGCCCACCACGCCTTCAACGGCGACATCGTGCTCGGCGCGATCGTCGTCCCGTATGTCGTCACGGTCGATGCCGGAGCAGGTGTCGAGAGCCAGATCGGGCTCGCCTTCCACACCAAGGTCGGGGTCAGCGGGACCCTCGAGACCGGCGTCTCCTATGCCGCCAGCGGCGGCTGGAGCCTCGTCGCGAAGCAGGACGTCAGCTTCCCGTTCGATCCACCGAACGTCCCCGCCATCACCGGTCAGGTCCGGGGCTACCCGTTCCTGACCGTCACCCCAGCGATCGGTTTCTCGTACGGCGTCGGCCCGGTGAGCATCAGCCTGTTCTGCGGGCCGTACGTGAAGGCGGAGCCGGGCTTCCTCGAACTCGGCGCGGACACGTCGGCGAACCCGTGGGCGTGGCTCGATGCCGGGGTGTCGGTCAGCGGCGGTGCCCGCTGCTCCTTCGGTGACCCGGCCGAACTCGCGAGCGTCGAGGTCGTCCGGCATCGGCTGTGGGACTCGGGCGGGCCGCTCGTGCCTCCGACACCCTCACCGAAGCCGACGGTTCCAGCTCCAACACCCGCGCCTCAGGTGAGCCTCCACGATCTCGTGATTGCTCACGACCGAGCCGGTATTGCCGCGTGGGGCGCCGCACACTCGATCGCCGAGATCAACGATGCAGTAGCGTCGCTATCGGCCGCGGATCGTAGCGCCGTGCCGGGCGTCGTCCTCGACACGAACGCACAGGGCGCGGCGCGCGATCAGATACTCGCGGCCATGTCCTCGGTGCTGACCCACTCGTCAGTCGGGTTCATGGTCGAGACCTGGTCTTACACGCAGATCATCTACTCGACTGTGTTCTGGTCCGGCACTTGCCGAACGGTGTGGTTCGACTCCGACATCATGCCGACCGTGCCGCAGGATGGTGTCGCGCTCCCGAGGCTCCTTCTGCACGAGATGTTCCACTCGTTCGCTCATTGCAACGGTGGACCGTCGGGAGCCTTGGACGAAGGCGGGGCAGACTTCATTTCGCGAGCGGCGGGCTACTCTGCTTATTACGTCCTTCCGACGCTCGCCGACGGCACCTACAACGCCGCGCTGTATAACCGGGACGTCCAACACAACCCGACATACCCGATCGTTGCCCCCTCGTCGTCAGCGACGCAGAAGTACCGAGACGTGATGACATGGGAGGCGTCCCTCGACCCGAGCCGGCTCGCATGGACATCGACCACGAAGCTGCAGCAGTGCTTTGAGGACAACTTTGCCTCGCTCAACTGGAGCACCGCTTCGATCTCTCAGTGGAACGCGGCGCGAGCGGGCGAATTGTCCGATCCGAACTGTCACCCTTGATACGAGCCGGGCCTCTACGGGCCGTCCTGCAGCGGACCCCCCGCCGCAGGCCCGCCGCGAACCCCGCCGCAGGCCCGGCCTCGCCCCACGCAGTCGACGCGGCGACGCCGCTCCTGCGACGGATCTTCCCCATCGCCTCGGGGTCGCGACCCAAGCGGTCAAAGCGACCGGAGCCGTGTCCTCGGGTCCGCTTACGTCGCATAGATCTCTTGCGTCGCTCTGGCTCTAGGGGGTTAGCGCCTCGGCTCGCCCGGGGAGGCACCGACCTCACCCCGCGCGCAGGGCGCCGGCACCCGTCCGCAGGCACGCCAGTTGACCGACGCTCCGCCCGGGCTGGCCAAAGGCCATCAATACTGCGCCGCGCGTCCGGGGGGCGCTACGCTTTCGGGGTGAATGACCGACCGGCCGGAGCTGCGGACGCCCGCGAGGCTGCCTGGTGGGCGGTCCACGACGCCCTCCCGGCCCGCTGGCACGTCAGGCCCGTGACCTACGACCCCGACCACTACGCCTGGTCGGTCACCGCCCACGGGCCGCTGCCGGGACGGGGTAAGGTCCCCAAGGTCGCGACCGGGACTGGCGAGGACGAGGTTGCCGCCCTCCGCGATCTCGACTACCGCCTGCGCGGCGTCCCCACGCCCGGCCGCGGGCGAATGGAGGAGCTGAGCAAGCGCCTTCGCGGGGCGTTCGTCACGGGAGCGGAGGCGGACTCGCTGAGGCGGCTCGGGCGTGGGCTGACTGCAGACGAGCTAGAGCGGGCGCTGCGGCGGTATCCGGGGGCAACCGGCGAGCGGCCGGAGCACCGGGAGTAGCCGGTGGAGTCGAACCGGTACCTCGCGCTCGCCATCGAGTTGGCCGTGGACGCCCGGGACTTCGAAAAGGCCCTGCTCTTGGCGGGGCGCAACGAGGGCCCTCGTCTCCTCTCCGAGTGGTGGGACCAGAAGAAGATTGGAAAGGCGGAGGTCGTAGCGTTGCTCGCCGACGTCTGGTCGTCAGTCGAATGGCCCTCCCGCCACTTGAGGATGCGGGATTGGATCGCGTTCTTTCGGGTCGCCGACTATCCGAAGCCCGCCGAACCGCTCCAGGTCTACCGAGGGGCCCCGCCGCCGTACGCGCGCGGGATGGCCTGGTCGACCGACATCGAGCGGGCCCGCCGATTCGCGGAGCGATGGACGATCATCGGCAGGGCCGCCTTCGTGTACACGGCGGTCGCGCAACCCGACGCGGTGCTGGCAGATATCGACGCGCTCTTGGAGGACGGTGGACGGGGCGAGCACGAGATCGTCGTCGATCCGTCCCGCCTCGGCCGGATCACGCGGCTTCGATGACGTTGCCCACATCGATTTCTCGTTCGCGGGCTACCTGCGGTATCTCCCCGTTGACTTCCTTCTTCCTCCTCCGGACGCCTTCCACGAGGGCTGAGTACGACCACGTCGTCCCTCCGGGCGAAGACGCGTTGGTCCTGCCCCCAGTGTGGGGAGAGCATGAGGAGCAACGCCGCGAGGCCACGTAGTCGAGCATCGCCGTCCTCTCGTGGCCGGGACCCCTGTCCTGCGTAAGCATCGCCGTCCCCATGGCTGCCGCGTTCTCTCGGAACCAATTCGTGGTCAGGTACTCACACTAACCAGCATTAGTGTGATACGATCCCGAGCGTGGAATCCGCCCTCGTAGACACACGGACGAGCCTCGGACCGGCCGCTGGTCCGGGCTGGCGCGACCTTGCCGGCGCCTGGCTGGCTGAGGTCGGGGCGCGCTCGGGCAGTGCCCGGACGCCTGCCGAGTACGCCCGCATCGTGGGCCGCTTCGCCGCGCTCACCGGCGATCCGGCGCTCGCGGGACCGGCGGACGTCCATGCCTTCGCCTACGGGCCGGGGGCATCCGGGCGCATGCCCGCGCCCTCGACCATCGCGGTGCGCCTGGCGGCCCTCGTCTCCTTCTACGACTTCGCGAACCGCATGGGGGCATACGCCCGCAACCCCGCCACCCGCGCCGACGTGCGGCGCCCGCGCGCCCGGCCGCCCTCCCCCCGCGGCCTCGACCCGGACGAGCTGCGCCGCCTGCTCGCCGCGATCCCGATGCACCCCGGCGGCCTGCGCGACCGGGCGATCGTCCTGACCGCCGTGCTCACCGGACTGCGCCGGGCCGAGCTGTTCAGCCTGACCGCGGGTAGCTTGAGCCGCAACGGCCGGGTCTACTACGAGACGCGCACGAAGGGCGGCCGGCACCGCCGGCGCGAGCTGCCGGCGCCCGCCTTCGCGGCCATCCGCCGAGCCGCCGAGGCCGCCGGACGACCCCTCGATGCGCTTGATCCCGAGGCGCCGATCTTCACGGTCTCCGCGGCGGGCTTCTACGCCAACCTGCGCCGGTACGCCGCCCGGGCCGGTCTCGATAAGGTGACCCCGCACGCCTTGCGTCACAGCGCTGCCAAGCTCCGCCGCCAGGGCGGCGCCAGCATCGAGGACGTGGCGACGCTGCTCGGCCACGCTTCGATCGCGACGACCGCCCGCTACCTCGCCCGGCTGGAGGGCGAGGACGACCCAGGCTGGGGTGGCGTCGCCGCCCTGCTCGGACTCGACACCACGAGGGAGCCTTCCTGAGCGACCCGATCCCCCCGCGATCCCTCCTGCATCCTCCCTCCGACTCCGGGCCGAGCGCCGGCCGCGCCCGTGCCATCCGCCGCACCTTGACCGCCCGTGCCGTCCGGTCTGGCAACGGGAACGCGCTGCGCCACGGCATCTACGCCGAAGTTGCCGTCCGCGAAGACGTACGCGACGAGGCGGCCCTCCTCCTTGCCCGGGCGCCCTGGCTGGACCCTGTGCGCGACGGGATCCTCGTCGAGGCGACGGCGCGGCTCGTGGTACGCCTCCGCCGCCTCGACGCGGCCCTCGAGGAGCAGCCCACCCAGACGCTGACATCGCTCTACTCACGCCTCGAGGGCCAGCTCACCCGCAACCTCGACGCGCTCGGACTCACCCCGCAGGCTGCTGCACGGCTCGGCCTCGCGCACCTCGATGCCCGGGCGCGCGCCCAGCGCGTGACCGATCAGACGCTCGCCACCTACCGCGAGGAGGAGCCATGAGCGCCGGGATCGTCCGCTTCGCGCGCGACGTGCTGGAGTTCGAGCTGTACCCGCGGCAGGCGGCGATCCTCGAAGAGATCTACCGGGATGGGATCCGCACGGCCGTCCTGCGGCTGGGTCGCCGCTCCGGGAAGGGTCGCATGGCTGCCGCGGTCGCCGTGTTCGAGGCGACCGTCAACGCGCCCGCGCATCTGGCTGTCGTCCCGCATGGCGAGCGCATCTCGATCGTCGTCGTCGCCACCAGCCAGGCCCAGGCCCGCATCGTCCACCGCTACGTCCGTTCATTCCTGGAGGCACCCGCGCTCGCACCGCTCGTCGTGCGCGACGTGGAGGACGAGATCGAGCTGTCCAACGGCATCTCGATCATCACGCTGCCCTGCTCGGGTCGCAGCACCCGCGGCCAGGCGGTCGCGGTGCTGGTAATGGACGAGGCCGCCTGGTTCCTCGACAGCGACGGCTCCCCGCTCGCCGCCGAGGAAATCTGGCAGGCACTGGCACCCGCGACGGCGCAGTTCCCGGCTGGTCGCGTGCTCGTGCTCTCCACGCCACGCTGGTCAACCGGCTGGTTCGCCGACCTGTGCGCGCGAGCGTCCTCGGGCGCGTTCCCGGACATGCGCCACTGGCACGCCACCACGGCCGCGATGAACCCCCGGATCCCGGCCTCCTTCCTGGCGGGCGAGCGGGCCAAGGACCCCGACGCGTACCGGCGCGAATACGAGGCCGAGTTCGATTCCGGCGTCGGCGCGGTATTCGACGCCGACCTCCTCCGCGCAGCGGTGCGGCCGGGTCCCGACATCAAGCCGCCGCGCTCGGATGCCATGTACGTTGTGGCGGTCGACCCCGCCTTCACCGGCGACGCGTTCGGGCTCCTCGTGGGCCACCGCGACAGCGAACAGGTGGTCATCGATCTGGTGCGCGGCTGGCACGGCAGCCGGAAGGCGCCGGTGGCGATCGACCCCACGCTTGATGAGATCACGGCCATCGCCGAGGCCTACGGACGGGCGGCCGTGGTCATCGACCAGTTCGCCGCCGAGCCGATACGCCAAGGTCTGGCGGCCCGCGGCGTCGCCGCGTTGGCGCGCCCGTGGACCAACGAGACGAAGGTCGACGCGGTCGCGGCAGTCCGCCGCTGCCTGTATTCCGGGACGCTGGAGATCCCTGACCACCGCCGGCTCGTCGCCGAGCTGGTCGGGCTCGAACAGCATCTCCTGCCGTCGGGGCGGCCCCGGATCGCAGCCGCTGGAGGGGGTCACGATGACTACGCCACGGCCTTGATGGCCCTCGTCCTCGAGCTCGACGAGCACGCGCTCACGGCCGAGACAATCGACTTCGCCCAGGGCGTCTGGCGCTGTGAGCGCTGTCGGCACCCCTACGGCTGGGACCCCGATCGACCCTGCCCGAGGTGTGGCTTCGCGGCACCCGTGCAGTACGACAAGCCGGCTCGTCCCGCCGGGGTGACAAGTTGACAGGGAGGCGGGCAAGCGGGAGGTAGTGGACCCGAAAGGGACCGCCTCTGGCGCCACACCGTCGACCGCCTCTGAAGCCGCGCCATCGACGGACCCGGGGCCTCTCCCCCGGCAGGTGCGTGGCAACGCTTCCAGGTCCTACCCCATCGACCTCATCAGGGCAGCGGCGAACAAGATTGCAGCCTCGAAGTGCTGGTCGGTCACGGCGGGGCTGCTCAGCGCGGCCTCCAGCATCTCATCCGTCGCGGGCTCGATCTGCTGGTTCTGCTTCGCCGCGTCGCCACGTACCAACTCGGCTGGTCGTATTCCGTCAACGTCGAGAACCAGCCGTCATCCGAGAGCACCGCGGCGTGGGTGAACCTGCACGTGCAGTCGGAACCCACCCCGACGTGCGCTCGCGTTGGATCACCATCGCATGCTTGGCGAGTCACGAACACGAGTGACCAGCCGGTGAGGACTTGGAGCGCAAGCGCAAGCCCAAAGCACTGGCCGCCCCGGTAGACGGCCTTCGCGGCGTCATCGAGCTGCCCAACCGTTACGGTCACCGGGACGCGCTCGAAACCGTCCTCGTGCCAGGTGTCAAAGGTCAACCGGTCGCCCGGCCCCAGTGTTGCGATCTTCGTCCTTGCCATCCGCTGGACCTCCCGGGCTATTCAGAGGAAACACATCGGCGGGCTCGGGTTCCTCGGGATCGATGTCGGGGAGGGGGTCGGCGGCGCGCCGAGCTGTCGTTGATGCCGGTCCTCTGTGTGGTTAGGTCGAGGCCGGAGCGGTGATCTCGCTCGGGTTCCGGGCGGGGTTGTCCGACCTCGGGCCATGCCGTCGGATGGTCCCGCGATCTCGGTGGAGATCCCGACGACGTCGGGTCCTCGCGGGTCAGTCCCGCTCCATGATCGTGACCTGCTGACAGACCCGGCACCGGTCGCGACGCCAGCGATCCCGGACGTCGAGCAACCGCTGTGGCGGTGTGCCACGGTGTTCGGTGCGACACTTGCGGCACCTCCAACTCGACAGCGGGTCCTCGTCGTGGGGCTCCTGCTGGGTGATCGTCGTGTCGTCGAACATGGTCATGCCTCCGGTTCTAGGGTCGTGCCCAAGTGGGCTGCTCAGGCCGTCGTGGCGTGTCATGGGTGGTCCGCCTCGTCCCAGATCTGGCCGCAACCGGTTCCCGGCGCGCCACCAGGCTCGTAGAAGTCCCGTACGCACGTCCAGTTCCCACCGACGCGGGCCCACCCGTGTGTGTGTGCTCGGCGCAGGGTCCGCAAACGAGTCGAGCGGTGCTGCGTGACGGTTGCCGGGGCGTGGGTGTCGATCGCCGCCACGACGCGGCCGCTCTCGTCGAGCGCAACGGCGACACCGCCCCGGTTCTCGTAAGCGAAGCCCGACGCGACCGTCCAGCGCCCGAACGTGGCCCGGAGCGCCGGACCTTGACCGCCTGCGACGTACGAGTTGAGGGCAACCCTAAGCAGCGTCAGCGACGGATCCACACCATCGACAGGGGCTGCGACGCAGGCGATCGAAGCGACGGAAGCAACGACCGCCGACCTGCCTTTGTCGCTTTCATCGGTTGCGTCGCGCCGGCTCTCGGTGGCCACGAGCGCCCGGGCACGCTCGAGGATCGTGGCGGCGTCAACCCGGGACACGGTAGACCTCGCGCGGCCGCCCGCCCGTGGACTCCGTGTCGGACTCAAGCCGACCGGCGTTCACAAGGAAGACGAGCGCCTGCTCGATCCGCGAGCGGTTGACGTGGCGGGCGAACAGGTCGCGGATGTCCGTCCGGCTCAGCTCGCCCTTCGCCCGCGTCGCCTCCAGGATCGCGTCGGCGACCTCGTCTCCCACCGCGTCACCGAACACCCACGCCGCCGACTGCTCGGCGTACGTCCAGATGGCGAGCGCAGCGAGGAGATGCGCCGAGGTGATGACCGCCGAGCGGTCGAGGATCGCGTAGAGGACCGAGAGGCGCAGCACTTGCGCTTCCGCACGACTGGTCGCCGAACCGAGCAACCCAGGGCCACCTGCGGACAGGTCTTCGTAGACCTCCCGCCACATCGCTCCTGCGGCCGCGTCACGACGGAGGACCCGGGGTGTCGCTGCCCACGCGACGATGTCCTGCAGGCGCCCGACGATCGGCTCAAGCAGCTCCGGCGGGACCTGCTCGCCGTCGGGCAGGAGGCGGGCACGCCGCGCGGCAACCAGCATGAAGCGGTTCACAAAGCCGGAGGCCAGCTCCGTCCTGTCCAAGTAGCGGATGAGTTCGCTGCTGGTGACGTGGCCGATGATCCCGAGGTGAGCACCGGTTGCCCGGAGCGGGTTGTTCCGGGTGAGCGTGCTGAGGTCGCCGCGATCCCAGGCGAGTCGCACGACGGGCGAGAGAGAGTTGCCGTCGCGCTGGAGGACGCGCAAGGTGCTGGCGAACTCGGTTTCGACCACGAGCAGCCTCTTGTCGGTCACGCCCTCGTCGACGACCACAAGCTCCTGATGGCGATCCCGCCCCTTACCGACCGTCTCCAGTCGCTCGATCTGGTCGCGGACGCGGTAGATGAGGCCCTCCCCAGTCGAGAGACCTGCCGCCACCTGGAGGGTCGGGTCGACGCGCTGGAGCAGCCGTCGGACCGGCGCCTCGGACGCGCCCTTCCGGCCCTTGCTGGTGTCGCCCACCACGACGGCGAACAGGCGTGGCGGGTGGTCCGCGTCACCGGCGATGGCATGAACGGCGGTCCCGACGAGCACGCCTACCCCAACCAGGAGGGAGACGAGCAGGGCCGCCGGGTCGCCCTCGGAGTGCGGCTCTACCGAGCGGACGAAGTCACCTGCCAGGCCGTACAGCGCCTCAGGAGCGAGCGGCTCCGGCCAAGGTCGCTCGGTGCTCTTGGGGTGCTTCGCTTGGGGTGGCTTGACGAGTTCCGCCGCGTCAAGCACGTCCATCGGATCGAGGCCGGCCGCGACGTAGTCCGCGGCGTCACCCTTGGCTGGCGCGTCAGGCCAGGTGGCGAGCCGGACGGTGGCTGCGACGCCCTGAAGCGCGGCAGCGATCCGTCCCATGTGGCTCCGCCCGACGGCGTCGTTGTCCGACCAGAGGACGACATTCCGGCCGGCCAGGTCGGCGAGGACCCTAGCGCTCGGGATCGTCGCAGCGCCGCAGACCGTCCCGACGGCCAAGAAGCCACGCTCGCTCAGCGCCAGCATCGCCTTCTCGCCTTCGACCAGGACGACGGTCACCGTCTCCGGCCACTCGTCGACATGGTGGATCCCGAATAGCGGCAGGTCTTCGACCCGGGTCCCGTTGAGGCCTTTAGTGCGGCCGTCAGCCTGCAGCCACGCGAACGTCTTGCCGTCGTCCCCGTCCGTCCGGCGGTGGACGGCAACCAAGGCGCCCGAACGGTCGCGGATCGCGTACTTCGTCGTCGTCACCGCGCTGACGCTCGCTCGGGGTAGAGGTCCCCCCAGTCGAGGCCGAGCGCCTCGAGAACGTCCTCCGTGTCGCAGCCCGCGTGGCATCGCACGAGCAGCGAGCCGTCGGGAAGCTCGCGGACCGCGAGGGAAGGCCGCCGGTCAGCATGGACAGGGCAGTGGAGCATGTGCTGGCCGCCGACCTTCCGGCCGCCGCCCGCGGCGGCGGCCAAGAAGGTGTCAAGCGGCCACTGGGGCGCCGCCACGGGGTCAGGCCTCGACGAGGTCGTCGTCAGTGGGAGGGTCGGACGGGGTCGGCGGCTCCTGGGCCTGCTGGGCAGCGATGGCCGCCGCCACGATCGCGCGCACCTCCGGCGGCAGTGCCGCCAGCGGGTCGGCCTTCATCGCCGGCACCGGGGAGGCCTGGTGGCCCGCAGGCGTCGCCTTGCCCATGGCGGGCGAGACGGACGTGACCGTGTTGTAGCCACCGCGGTTCACGTCGAGGAGCGGGCGCGCGCGCTTGCCTTCCAGCTCGCGAATGGCCAGGCCTTCGCCAGCGTTGAGCGTGCGGCCGGTCAGCGCGAAGACGAGCTTCCCGAGGTTCGAACTCGGGCTGGGCACCCGGCCGGTGATCTGGCGGAGGACGAAGGGCTCGCCGGTGGCCAGGTGGGCATCGCCTTCGCCGCGCCAGCTGTGGGTGTACGTCGCGCGGGTCTCGCCGGTGTCGGGGCTCTTGTGCTCCGTCCGCTCACACTTCAGATAGACGAACGTGTAGGCACCGGGCTCCAGGTGGTCCGGAAGGCTTGAGACGATCTCGGTTTCGAAGTCCGGATCTTGATTGCCTTGCGTGGGCATGTAGTATTCCTCTGCAACACTGGGCGGCCGCCGTAAGGCGGCCGTTCGGCTTTCTTGGGCAGGAGCGATTAAGGGCCTGCCACCTCCTTCCTCACGGCACGCTCCGCCAGGCGGTCGAGCTCGGAAGAGGGAACGAGTCGGCGGCCGCGGATCTTGACGGTCCGGATGGACCCGTCGGCGACCCCGAGGTAGACGGTCGATCGGCCCAGCGACGTCTTCTTGGCGAACGAGGCGACCGAGAGCAGCTCGACGGTGGCGGCACGCCTCGGTTGCCGTTCAGCGACCGCCATGGCGACGATGGCATTCGCCAGCTCCGCGGCGGCGGCGTGGACGCGGGCTTCCAGGTCGGTCGCGGACACGGGCAGGCTCGACAGGCGGCTACGCACGGCGGCTCTCCTCGAGTACGGCCACCTGCTTCAGGAGCGCCACGGCATCCCAACCGATCGCAGAGAGGTACCGCTGCGCGAACGTGTCACTGACGCGCTCTTGAAGCTCCGCCTGGCTGACCCGCGACCGAGAGACACCGATGCGCTGCGCAACGTCGGCCTGGCGAAGGCCGAGACGGGTCCGTTCACTCGCGAGGCTTCGACCGGTGACACGCGTCTTCACGGCTGGAACTATCACGCCGTGCCATGGCGCGACTCGGCCTGACCGGTGTCCGCGGGCATCCGTCGCGGACGGAAGTTTCAGCCTCCTAAACGGGCCTTAAGGGCCGCCGAGAGCCGACGCGGCGAGGGAAGATCTTCGGTCCAGCCGGAAGCCGCCAGGAAAGCATCGAGGATGGGGCGCTCCTTGTAGCGTCCGAGCGCGAAGTCGTCTTCCCGCTGGCGCGCCTGCTGGCCGAGATGCCGCACAAGCCCGGCGTCCTTCAGCCGGAGGTCGTGCAACTCCGCCGCCGCTCGGGCCGCAGCCATCCCAGCGCGGAGCCGTTCGCCGTCCTCTCGCGACCGGAGCACCCGAGCGGGCACCGGCATGCTCCGCGGCTTGACGCCCGCGGCGTACGGACGCGGCAGCTGGGTTAGCCGAAGGTCCTCGGCCCTGTAGGAACGCGCGACGGCGACGACGTCGCGTTCGTCGTCGAGAGTTAGGTGACGTGACCCGAGGACGGGCGCTCCGGTGCCACGCTCCCATGCGGCGACAGCACCCACGGCGTACAGGGCCGCGATCTCGTGGGGCGGAAGCGACCAGTCGGGTGGCCAGTAGAGCATGCGGGCGAGTGCAAGGAGGGTCGGCACGTTCAGCTCGCCGCGGATGTCGACCGGAACTTCGGCCGTCTTCATCTCTGCCAGCACGGACTCCAGGATGCGTCCGAGCTCGAAGTGAGCGGCGACGCCCCACTCGAGCACCTCCTGTGGAGCACCGACGAACGGGTTCGGCCACTCACCCTCAGGCTCGACCCCGGCAATGTCGAGTAAGCGAGCGATCGCGTGGGTCGCGCCGACTTCATCAAGTTCGCTGAGCGGCTGTAGGAGCGCACGCGTCGTTGCTTGGTAGTCCTCCAGGATCGGGCGAACGGCCGGATGTTCTAGCCAACCCGTCGTCGCCGCAAGGAGCGACTTCTCGAGTCGCTCGCGCGGGTCGACGGGCCGACGTGGTCGACGGCGGGCCGCGCTGCGTCGACGCGACTCGGCTGCCTCTCTCACGAATCGCCTCCGATCGCCCGTTCGATCGCCTCGGCGGCGCCACGCCGTTGTTCGTTCGTAAGGTGAGCGTAGGTATCGGCCGTGACCTGAATGCCCGAGTGCCCAAGCGCCTCGCTCACGACCTTGAGGCTCACGCCCTGAGCAAGGAGCAGAGAGGCGAAGCCATGCCGGGCGTCGTGGAAGCGGACGTGTGGAAGTCCGAGCCGCGTGAGCGTCATCGAGAAGACATGCGAGACGCGCGACCCGACCAGAGCCCGGCCGAGTTCGTCCGTAAAGATGAGCGAACGGCTGTTCTGCCAGAGGTCGCCAGCTGCGAGCCGAGCCTCCTTCTGGCGGACGCGCTGGCGCCGGAGCGCCGCGACGGCGACGGGGGCAAGGTCAAGCGTCCGCCGGCTCCGCGAAGACTTCGGCTCGGCCAGTTCGTAGCCGTCCGCCGTGCGGGCGAGCGATCGCGTGACGGTAAGCGTCGGTGAGGGACCGTCGATTTCCAGGTCCGACCAGCGCAGCCCGAGCAACTCGCCCTGGCGGAGGCCGGTCGTCGCAGCGACCGCGAAGAGCGACCCGAAGTCATCCTCGGCCGTGCCCTCGATGAGTCGCCGCGTCTCGGTCACGGTCAGGACGCGGAGCTCGCGGCGAACCAGCCGCGGCGGCCGGGCGAGGGCGGCCACGTTGCGCGCCACGATCCCATCGCGTTCGGCGTCGCGGAGGATCATCCGCAGCGTCGTGCGCGCGCCGCGCGCCGTCGTGGGCGACAGCCCCCGGGCGATCATCGCCGCGGTCATCCGCTCCACCGATGTCGGTACGAGCCTTGCCAGGGGCACGTCGCCGAGCGCCGGGAGGATGTAGAGCCGGACGTAGCGCTCGTGTGCGATCCACGTCGCCGGACGCACCCGCGGCCGGAGCGCTGGGAGCCAGGCGTCGACATACGCGTTGAGGGTCCGGGGCTGCCCGGGCCGGACGCCCACCCCCTTCTCGAGGTCCTGCCGTAGCTTCTTCAGTCGCTCGCGAGCATCGGCCTGCGTCTTGCCGGAGACGACGCGGCGAATGTGGGTGCCGGTGCCGGCGTCGACCACGACGATCGCGCCGTGCCAGCGACCACTGGCATCCTTGTAGAGCGAACCCTCGCCCCGTGGCCGGCGTCTCTTCGGGGTGGTAGCCTCTGACATGGCTGCGTGACCTCCTTACCAGGTCTGCGCCTGGACCCTCGACCGTTCCCGCGGTTGGGGGTCCTTTCGTGTCCGGCGTCCGCCGGTGTCCGAGATATGCTACCTCTTATGCTATCAGAAGGCCGCCGCAAGGGCACGGCATCGCCCTTCTCGTGAGTGGAAGTGGCTCCGGCGGTAGGATTCGAACCTACGACCAAGCGATTAACAGTCGCCCGCTCTACCACTGAGCTACGCCGGAGCGGATGCGCCGGCGCGGAACGGGCCGAGCGCGCATCGGGCGGCCGGGGCCGCGCCGCCGGGAAGAATAGCATGCGATCCGGGCCGCGATGGCACCGGACCCGAGAGGACGCCGGCCCCGGGAGCGGTGGAGTCCGGCACGGGGAGCGGTCGAGCCCGGCCCGAGCGGCGGTGTGGCCCTTGCGCGGCGGCCCGCCCCGAGCATCGTCTGCGGACGTGGCTGCGACCCCATCAGAGCCAGGCGGCACGCCCGCTGATGCGATACTCCCGGCATGAGCCTCGTATCGGTCGCCCAGCTGGCGGCCACGCTCGACGACCCCGACCTCCGGATCGCCGACGTGCGCTGGTCCCTGGCGGCTCCGGGCGGCGGGCGCGTGGCCTACGGGGAAGCGCATCTCCCGGGCGCCGTCTTCGTCGATCTCGAGTCCGTGTTGACGGCACCG